>DGYMJ06203__coassemble_427_pt1 | contig 29352 bp, 18 predicted proteins | sample DGYMJ06203__metabat2_high_PE_015 | metagenome-assembled genome bin DGYMJ06203
CAGCTGATCGATCTCGCTCGTGATCTCCCCGCTGTAGTCCGTGAAGCACGCGCCCTCGTTCAAGCTCTTGTCGGCGAGTGTGCCGTCCGTTTTCCAGTTCAACGGGTTGATGGCAAACGTCTTGGTCCCCTCGGGAATCAGCAGCGAACCGTCCGTCTCCGGAGATTCGCTGTTGAACGATACGATCACGCCGGTATCGTCCTCGCCCTGCGCCATCTCGAGCTGCGGGCACTCATCCACCTCATCGGCAGTTACGCGCCAGCCGATGGCGTAGCAGGCAACAAGCTGGTCTTGCAGCCTCTCCTCGTCAAAGCGGTCCTTCATGAGGCGGATGCACATGTCGGCACCCTGCGAGAACCCCGCCAAGATGATGGGTCTGCCGTCGTTGTAGTGCTCGAGATAATATTCGAACGCCGCCTCGACGTCCCGGTAGGCGATCTCCAGATAGGGCTCACGCTCTTCCTCGGACAATTCGTAGACGTTGAGCCCGATTTGCTGATAGTACGGCGCAAAGAAGCGGTTGTCTTCCTCGGTGCCATCCTGGTCGTAGATGCCCTTTTCCATGTTGATGGCGCCGACGAAGCTCTCCTTGCTCTCCTCGTCGTCAAGCGACATGTTGTTCGCGTCTTCTTCGCCCGCATAGGCCGACGGGCAGACAAAGAAGACGTCCGCATCCCTTCCCGCGACATCGGTCTCCAGATACGCCCAGTTGCCGCTATCCGCGTAGTCGGTCGCGACGGGCGCGGACGCACCGCAGCCGGCCGCGAACAGGCACGCGCCCACCAGCGCCATGGACACCGCAGAAAGCTTCAAGCGAAAGCTCGATGAGCGCCCGTTAATCCCCTTCATGGACCGCCCCCTCATGCCGGGATGGACAAAGATGACCCCGTCCCAAACCGTTTCATGCTATCCGTTCAGCAGCGTCAGGATATCGTCGCGGCTGAGCGATGTCGAGCGCACGCCCTCGCCCGAAAGCAGGCCTTCGGCAAGCTCGCGCTTGGACTCCTGCATGGCGACGATGCGCTCTTCGATCGTGTCCGCGCAGATAAGCTTGTAGACCGACACGTTGCGCTCCTGGCCGATGCGATACGCGCGGTCGGTCGCCTGGTTTTGCGCCGCCAGGTTCCACCACGGGTCGTAGTGGATCACGACGTCCGCAGCCGTGAGGTTCAGGCCGACGCCGCCCGCGCGCAGCGAGATGAGAAAGACCGGCGCCTCGCCCGCTTGGAACCGCGCGACCAGACGGCGGCGCTCCTCCTTGCTGGTCGACCCCGTCAGGACAAAGCAGGGAACCTTCGCCTGCGCCAACCGGGTGGCGATGATGTCGAGCATCGAGGTGAACTGGGAGAACAGCAGCACCCGATGCCCGCCGTCGATGGCGCTCGACACCAGCTCGAGGCACATGTCCAGCTTGGCGCTGCCGCCCGCGTAGTCCTCGTAGGCAAGCGACGGGTCGCAGCAGATCTGGCGCAGGCGCGTGAGCTCGGAGAGCACCTGCAGCTTCTTTCTCCCGAACTCCGCCGGCAGCTCATGGGAGATCTGCCGCGCCAGACGGTCTTGGTTCGCCTGGTAGAGCTTGAGCTGTTCACCGGCCATACGCGCGACCAGGACGTTTTCGGTCTTCTGCGGCAGATCGCGCAGCACGTCGGTCTTGAGACGACGCAGGATGAACGGAGCGACCAGGCAGCGCAGGCGCTCCGTCGCGCGCTCGTCCCCGCCTTCGACCGGACCCTCGTACGCCTTGGAAAACGTATCGCGCGAGCCGAGCACGCCGGGCATGAGGAAATCGAAGATGCTCCAGAGCTCGGCCGTTCGGTTCTCGATCGGCGTGCCCGTCAGCGCAAAGCGCACGCGGGACGGCAGGCGCTTGGCGGCACGGGCGACCTGCGTCGCCGGATTCTTGATGTATTGGGCCTCATCGAGGATGACGCGCGCGAACGCCTCCTGCTCGTACAGGTCGACATCGCGCCGCATCAGGTCGTACGAGGTCACCAGCACATCGTGGTCGCGCGCCGCGGCGATAAGCTTGCGGCGCGCCGCCTTGGAGCCCAGCACCGCGACGACGTCGAGCGCCGGCGCGAACCGCTCGAGCTCGCTGGTCCAGTTGTACACCAGCGATGCGGGGCATACCACGAGCGTCGTGGCGCTATCGGCCTTATCCGCCGGAGCATCCGCCTTCTCCCCCGCCTCCTTGCGCGCAAGGATATGGGCGATGACCTGCAGCGTCTTGCCGAGTCCCATGTCGTCGGCGAGAATCCCGCCGAAGCCGAAGCGCTCGAGCATCTCGAGCCAGCGGAAACCGTCTTGCTGATAGGGGCGCAACACGCCGGCGAGGCTCGCCGGCACCTCGAAATCGGCGTCGGCGAACGTGTCGAAGTCGCGAATCAGGGCGCGGAACTCGTCGTTACGCGACAGGCGCAGGCCCGGCGCGTGCCTGAGCAGGCCGTCGACAAACAACGCGCGGTTGACGGGCAGGTCGCTCACGCCCGCCGCGAGGTCGGTTGCGTCCACTCCCAGCCCGTCGGCAAGCTCGCCCACGGCCGCCACGCCTTCGCCCAAGCGCATGATGTCGCCATTTTTGAGGCGCACGAACTTCTGCTTTCGCTTGTACGAGGCGAGATAGGCCACAAGATCGGGAGCCGACAGCCCGCTCGTGTTGACGGCGACGTCGAGCAGCCCGCTTGTCAGCGTGGCGCGCACCGTCAGATTCGGGCTGTCCTGCACGTGGATGGACCGCAGGCGTTCCGAAAGAAGCACCTCGCCCAACTCGTCGAGCTCATGCAGCCCTTCCGTCAGCAGGTTATAGAGCAGCTCGTCATCGTCTTCATCGAACCCGGGCAGGTCGCCGGCCTCGATGATGCCGCCCGGGAAGATCGCCTCGACCGTATCCATGACGCGGTACTCGGCGGCGCGGTCGCGAACGGGCTCGGCCGCGCGCACGGTCGATGCCGGCGGCACCCAGCGGATATGCGCGGTCTGACGCTGGGCCTCGCCATACAGCGACGCCTCCCAAGCGCCATAGGCGACGGTCGCGTCGCAGGTGACACGGCCGTCATCCAGGCCCACCTTGAACGTGAAGGTGGGCTCCGGGGGAACGAGCGCTTCCAGCTCTGCCGGAGCCTCCAGATCCGTCGCCGCGCGCAGGGCGGGCAGGACGTCGCGGCAGAATGCCGGCAGATCGTGCTGGGCAATATGGAGCTCGATCCGGCACGGCAGGATCTGCGTCAGAAACGCTCCCGCGCGCGCCGCGTACTCTGGCGAACAGCGCCACGCATGCTCCTCGTCCAGCAGATACATCCTGTCGCCCGCCACGAACGGGTAGAGCGATTTGGGCGCCTTCAAGCTGCATCCGCCATCGGGAGCAAGCTCCAGGCGCGTATGGATCATCGGATCACCCGGCTGCACACGAAGCGTGCGCGATGCTCCGCGCGACCCGTACGGGCCATCGTTCGGCTCAAACGTGACCGTTGCGCCGTCGAGCAGATCGAGCATCTCGATCAGGTCGGCCGCGGCCATCGGCAGCTCCTTGATCTCGGTGCCGCTCCCCGCCTCTTGATACTTCCAGCGCGAAAGGAACAGCGCCCGCTGGCTCGCGGCGACACGCGATACGAGTTTCAGCAGCTCCCGGGCGCGCTCCGTGAACGCCTCGGGCGTATGCGCGAACGACAGGTTCTTGCCATAGGTCACCGTGGAGCCGCTGTGCCACGCATCCACGAGCGCGGAGATGTTCATGACGACATACGTGGCGCTTCCGCTGCGCACGCGCAGCTTGATGCACCAGGTCTGCTCGCCCGACGAATAGATGCTGTCGCGGGCAGGCAGGATGGTGGGCAGCAGCTCAACGGGAGCGGTTGCGCCACGCGGCGCACGCCCGAATTCCGATCGAGCGCGCCGCGTCTCGGACACAAGACGGGTCGACCGCTCGTTCAGCAGGCGGACGATCTGCGGACTCGTCGGCACCTGCCGCGCGCGACGGGGCGTGGGAGCGGGGGCCTTGCGCCCCAGGCGCGCTGCATAGGCGGGGCCGGCCCCATTGCGGGCAAGATAGTCGAGCACGAGGGCGATCTCATGCTTGCACATGCCGTCATAGTTCTCGGCCGCCGGGCAGGTGCAGGAGAAGTCGAGCATCTCTCCCGAGTCCGCATCGAGCTGAACATCGGTGCGGTAGCGCTCCCCATGGGAGCCCTCGACACGGCCGGTAAGCGAAACCGTCGACCCAAGCGAGCCGGTCACCAGCTCGAACTTGCCCACCGCGCCGCCTTTTGCCAGCTGCAGCCCCCTGCCGTACGTCGACGACAGCGCGGCCTCCGCACGCAGGCCCTCGACAATGCGATCGGCATCCATGGCACGCCCCCTTCCGGTTCAATCCCCACAAACTATACCCGACCGCGCGGACATGCACCTGGGCAAGGCAGCAGCGCGGCACGGGTACAATAGGGCGGTCGAACAACTGCAACGAGCGGAGGCGCCGTGTACAAGGCAAAGCAGATGATCGTGATGCGCCGCGACCTGAAGATGCGCAAGGGCAAGATAGCGGCCCAGGCGGGCCACGCCTGCGTGGAGGCCGTGCTGCTGGCCCTCGTGCGCGATGAGCGCCTTGACGATATCCGCGTGTCGGGGGATGACTGGATCACGCTCGTGCCGACGCCCATCGCCCTGGAAGACGCCACGTTCGATGTCGAAACCGGCGAGATCAGCGCCGACGCCGCTCTATCTCCCCTCGAGGCATGGTTCTCCGAGGGAGTCGCCAAGGTCTGCGTGTACGTCGATTCGGAGGAAGAGCTTCTCGACCTGCATCGCCGCGCGCAAGAGGCCGGCTTCATCTCGGCGCTCGTGCGCGATGCCGGCTACACGGAGTTCCACGGGGAGCCGACCTATACGTGCCTCGCGCTCGAACCGCTCTATCCGGAGCAGGTCGACCCGCTCACCGGGGAGCTGCCGCTGTACTGAGCGGGACCCGTGCGCGGGATGGGCGAAACCGGCACCGTTCCGAAGCATCTCATTGCCAAGTTTTCTTGTCAATGCTAGGCTGAGTTCTGACAAGAAAACTTGGCAATAACGGGAGGCAGCATGGACCGGGAAGAAATCCTGTCCCACAGCCGCAAGGACAATCTGCTCCTCGACGAGCGCGACCGCCGCATCGCGGACCAGGCAAGCGTCTGGGGAGCGATCGGCATGGGGACCGTCCTTGTCGCCGTCTTCTTCATCCGGACCGCCATCACAGGCGGAGAACCCTATGACCTGCTCGCGATAGGCTTCGGCTATCTCGCGGCGGCGAATGCGTACAGATGGAGCGTTACCAGGGCGGGAAAAACCTTGCTGGTGGCGATCCTGTACGCCGTCGTCTCTCTGGGATGGCTGTGGTTCTACGCGACCGGAAACTGATGCGCCCATGAAAGAGTCTTTGGTTCTGAAGAACCGCCTCAAGGAGGCGCGTGCCGAGCGGGGACTCTCGCAGACACAGCTCGCCGAGATGGTTGGTGTATCCCGCAACACAATCAGCTCCATAGAGACAGGTCAGTTCAGCCCGACGGCAAAGCTCGCCCTGGTCATCTGCATCGCTCTGGACAAGAAGTTCGAGGACCTGTTCTACTTCTGATTGTTGCGGCGCCCGAGAACCCGCCCGTCCCGATCTCAGACGGATGTGGCACGAGCAGCGCAAACACAAGCTCCATCCGGACCTCGGCGCACCCATCCCGCTCGGGGGCGACCACCTCACGGTGATTACGGAAGACGGCTGAATGCGATTTGTATAATCTCCCTAGTGCTGTTCGCTGCTTTGGGGGCCTGTAATCTGTTGAGATGACTTCGAATTTGGACTCCGCGCGGCTGGCCGCCCGGATTTGACAAAGCCCGGCAGAGGTCCGGCAGGGCTGGGCGGGGAATAAAAATACGCGGCCGCGTAAAGCCGCATGGAACCGTTGGTCGAAGTCTCGTGCCATTCCATGATTCCTCGCTTCGAGATGCGAGGTCGTGCGCGAGGGACACCCCATATAAGTCGAGGGCGAGCCACGATAACACCGACCACCGTGTTTCTCGAGACTCAGCACGGAGAAAGCGCCCCCTCGCCATAACGGGAACAAGCTCACCATAACGACAGCCCGGCGAAACGGATGGGCTCGATTGGACCTATTTCGACTTTTCGGGATTGTTTTAGTCCAAAAGGAAGTCTGGTCGGACCCTTCCTAGTCGTAAAATAGGGCTAAATCATTCCTTGATAGGCCTTTTAGTCGTAAATAGGACTTGCTTACGACCATCGGAACCAACTGGAGCGACCCGTCACGCGACCCCTCGCGCAGGCTGTCTGGACCGCGGCGAGCCCGTGTTCGCTGAGGCTGTCCAGAACCTCCCAGGAGGCATTAACTCTCCGAGCTACTTTATGGTCGCGGGGGCAGGATTTGAACCTACGATCTCCGGATCATGAGCCCTTTCCCGAAGAACAAAGCCTTCCTAACGTCAGAGGCCGTCGGGCGCTCGACCTGCAGGAGACAAAGCCCCAGAATGATAAAATGCTTTCGACGCAGGAGCGTCCTCATCAATGAAACGGGGAGCCATGAGCGATTTTGATGCCGAGAACGAATCGGTCGAAACGAGCGCACCGATAGCCCTGGTTGATTCCGCAAACATAGAGCCCCTAATCCATACCGTCCGTGGGCAGCAGGTCATGCTCGACACCGACCTCGCTCGGTTATACGAGGTGGAGACGAAGAATCTCAACCGCGCCGCCGCACGCAACACCGATAGATTCCCCGAGGACTTCCGCTTTCAACTGACCAAAGAGGAGGACGAGTCTTTGAGGTGCCAAATTGGAACCTCAAAGACCGTGGAGGGCCGTGGCGGGCGGCGTTACCTCCCCTATGCCTATACCGAGCAGGGCATAGCCATGCTGTCCGGCGTACTACGCAGCGAGGCGGCGGTGCAGACCAGCATCAGTATCATGAGAGCGTTCGTCGCCATGCGCCACTTCCTCGCCGAAAACGCTGCGCTGCTCGAGCGGCTGCGCGGTATCGAGTCGAGCCAGGCGGCGTTTCAACAATCGACTGACGAGCGCTTCGACCAGGTGTTCCGCCTGCTCGAAGGCGAGATTGAGAAACCCCAGAGAATCTTCTTCGCCGGGCAGATGTTCGACGCCTTCAGCCTGCTCACCGACCTCGTAAGCCGCGCCAAGCGCGAAATCGTCCTCGTGGACGGCTACGTCGACGTCCGCACCTTGAACATCCTCGCGAAGAAGCGTGAGGGCGTCGCGGTGGCCGTCTATACCTCCGGCAACCGGCTCACGCAGGATGACGTCGACGTGTTCAACGCGCAATACCCGCCCCTCACCGTCCTCCGCACCAGGGCGTTCCACGACCGCTTCCTCATTCTCGACGGTGAAACCGCTTATCACATCGGCGCGTCCCTCAAAGACGCCGGGAAGAAGTGCTTCGGCATAGATCTCATTCAAGACGAGGGGCTGACGAAGATGTTCATCGAGAAGCTGAGGGTCCTTGACGAGCAGTCAGCAACTTAGACTCAACGCCTCCAGCCCACCAATCGGCCTCGCAAGCCACGCCGAAAAACGAAATACCCCGTAGATAGTCGCATCACCGTTCGGCACCTCAGCCAGCTCAGCAAGCTTCGCGCCACTCCCCTAGAAGCATGTCAGAGCAATGCACGCAGGCGATGTGCGATGCGCCGCAGGGCCGATTCCACGCCTCAATACATCCAGTTTGTTGGATAGATTTACCAGCTAACAGATATTCGTCTAGATAGATGGATACAATTAAGATGTCTCCTTGATTTATCTATTTGGTTGGACAGATTGGACTCGCCCATGACAAACCAGCCGGTCATCGTCCCGCGCCCCCAGGCAACCGAATGGCTCCTCCGCTGGAAGGACCGTGACGTCATCAAGGTGGTAACCGGCCTGAGGCGCTGCGGTAAGTCAACCGCGCTCAAGCTGGCCCAGCAAGCCCTTGTCGAATCCGGCGTGAACGGGGAGTCAATCGTCTCGATCGATCTTGAGCGCATGGGCTTTGCCGCCCCCACCACGCCGCAGGAGCTCTACGATTACGCCGTCGCCCGCATCAGCTCCCCGAACTGCTACGTGTTTATCGACGAGCCCCAGCGCATCAAGGGCTTCGAGCGAGCAGTCGACGCGCTGTACGCACGCGAAGACTGCGACGTTTACATCACTGGCTCGAACTCCGATCTGCTCTCGAGCGAGCTTGCCACGCTGCTTACCGGCCGTTATGTTGAGTTCCGACTCCTGCCGCTCTCGTTCGCAGAGTATCGTGGCGCCCGCGCCGCCCTTGCGGACGACGCGGACGATACCGAGCTGCTCAACCGCTATCTCTCGCTGGGGGGCATGCCGTACGCCTCCCTCCTGCCCACCAAGGACGTGTCCGAGTACCTTGACGGCGTGCTCAACACCATCCTCGTCAAAGACGTGGCGACGCGGCACCCCCGCATCAGCATGCCAGTCCTGCGCACGCTTCTCGCCTTTCTCGCCGATAACGTGGGAAATCGCTTCTCGTTCAAAACGATTGCGGACACGCTGACGGCCAACGGCTCAAAAGTCTCCCCGACCACCGTCGGCGAGTACCTCGACGCGCTCATGGAGTGCTACCTCATCTTCAAGGCCGACCCCTATGATGCCAAGGGTCGGCGCCTGCTGCAGCAGGGGGGCAAATACTACCTCGGCGACCTTGGCTTCAGGCATCTGCTACTCGGACGTGACGGCAGCGACCTCGGACACCGTGTGGAAAACGTCGTGTACCTAGAGCTGCTGCGGCGCTACCACACGGCGCGCGTGGGGCGCGTGGGAGATCTGGAGATCGACTTCGTTGCCGAGCGCGAGGGCAGGCCACATTACTATCAGGTCGCGCTGTCCGTACTGGACGAGGCGACGCTGCGTCGCGAACTGCGTCCACTCGAGCTGCTGGGGGACGCCTACCCCAAAACGCTGCTCACTCTGGACCGCATCGGCGCAACGGACCATAACGGCATTGAGCAGCGCAACCTCGTTGATTGGCTGCTGGAATAGGCTGGGAGCGCGCTCCTCGGCAGCAAGGCTGCGGCGCTCGTATGAGACGTGTACCGGTGAAAACTCGTGAAACTTGAGACGTGAGCGAAGTTGAGCGCACGGTCGGACTAAGCGGCTGATCTGATTGGAGGCAGTCGGGTAGCGTTCCTGGCGGCCGCCGAAGTCGCATGCGTACGTCCTGATGTATATCTAAGCCTATTGGAACGAAAAAAGCTCGGAGGCCATATGACCTCCGAGCTGCAAGTTCTTGGTCGCGGGGGCAGGATTTGAACCTACGACCTCCGGGTTATGAGCCCGGCGAGCTACCAGACTGCTCCACCCCGCAATGTCTGGTTGCGCCTCAGCGCAAGAAAATATATTACGAATGTACCTCCCGTTCGGCAAGTGGAATGTGACATTCCGGTTGCATCTCCACATGGCCTGCATATTTGATACCAGTACGCCCTATTCTCCCGCATACAGACGCAGGCTCACGATCAGCTGCACAACGAGCGCGATCGCCGCGGCAATCCAAAGCAGACCGTAACCCCCCGCTTCGAGCAGCATGCGGCCGAGCGTGCTGCCGATGCCGCCGCCCACGAACATGCCGAAGCCCGTGAAGCCGGTGCACAGGCCCGCATGCTGGGCATCCAGCCCGAGCGCGCGCGTGGCGAGCGTCGGCTGCACCATGATGTAGCCCGCGCCCAGCAGCACCGCAGCCGCGAGCGCCGGCATCCACGACGCCGTCGCCTGCGCGGCAAGCAGCAGCGCGATCGAGCAGAGGCCCGCGATTTCGCCCAAGGCGAGCGTCCGGGCGACACCGATGCGCCCGGCCACCCGTCCCGTCAGCATGCTGCCCACCAGGCACGCGAAGCCATAGCCCATCATCAGAAGACCGGCCTGCATAGCATCGAGCCCGCAGCGCTCGGCCAGAAACGTCCCGAAGAACCCGTAGACGCCCAGGAAAATCACGCCGGTTGCCAACGCGGTGCCGTACACCTTGCGACCGACACCGAGCACCAGATGCCCGCTGAGACGAACCATGTCGACAAGACCGGCGACCCGCGCGCCGGTAGCGCGCGCCGCACGATCGTCAGCGGATTCATGCAGCCTGCTCAGTCCCAGCAGCGCGATCACGCCCAGCACCGCAAAGCTCATAAATGCCGCACGCCACCCAACAAGCCCCGTGATGGCGCCGCCCAGTCCCGCGGACAGACCTTGCCCCGCATACGTGATCCCCATGAGCAGCGCTATCGCGCGCGGTCGGTCCTCAGCGGAAACCGCGTCTCCCGCCAACACCTGCGACACGGCGATAATCCCCGCGGCAAAGCAGCCGGTTATGATGCGCGCCACAACCAGCATCTCCAGCGATGACGCCATCGAGCACAGCACGGTCGAGACCGTCAGGCCGCACACGATGATACGCAGCATGCGCAGACGTCCGACCTTGTCGCCCAGCGCGCCGCACACAGGCTGCAGGCAGCCATACGGGATGAGATACGCCGTCAAAATAATCGTCGCCACCGACGGGAGCACGCCGAGCGTGTTGGCGATAGACGGCAATGCCGGAGATACGAACCAGTTATCCGCCGCCGACACCAGACCGCAAAAGCCCAGCGCCATGACCGTCCCCCGTTGACGAGCATCCATGCAAACACCTTCCGACTTCAAGCAGCTGTCAGGCGCACCAGCGTCCGGCATGCGCAGCATTCAGACTATTCTGCATGGTAGCAGACTAATTGTTAGGTATGAGCATGACCTGCAGCACGCCGGGCAACTTTAGCCAAAATCGCGCCTCGTTGCGACAGGCGGTTATCCAGTCAGCGCTCTTCAGGACCCGTTTCCAACGGACCCATGGGTCGGAACGAACCCGTCCCCAACGAACCCATCAGTTCTTGCGCGCGTCGAGCGCCTCCTTGAGCGCCTCGACATCCTGACTCGTGTGCTTGGCGCGACGGAACAGCACGAACACGAACACGGCAAGCACCAGCCAGATGCCCACGTACGCGCCGATGACATATGGCGCTGCGGGCAGCACCGTCGAATAGACTTCGGACAAAATCGGATCCATCGTTAATCCTCCTCAGGTCCATCGGTTCGAACCGCCGCCTCGGCATGCGCACGCAGGCGCTCGAGCGCCTCGTCGGCCCGAGCGCGCTGCGCCCAGGCGTCCTGCTCCTCAAGCTGCTGTTTGAGCTCCTCGACTTCCAAAGCGTCCATGTTGATGCGCACCGCGATGCGGTAGAGCGCGAACGCGACCATCAGCATCCCGAACAGCCCGAGAAGAAACGGGATGAGCATCATGGGCGGCAACCCGCTGTCGGTGCGAAACACCACCGGGTGGATCGAGGTGGGAACCAGGCGCGTGATCAAAAACGAGATCGGTGCATCGATAAATGCCACCACGCCGAACACCGCGCTGAACCGTGCGCGACGCTCAGGGTCATCAAAGGCGTTGCGCAGGATGAAGTAGCCAATGACCAGCAGCATCAGGATGAAATACGTCGTCAGGCGCGGCTCCCAGGTCCACCAGACGCCCCATTCGAAATAGGTCCACAGATCGCCCGAGATCATCGTGGCGACGATGAACACGAGGGTGATCTCCATAGCCGTCTTGGAGCGCACGTCGAAGGCGCGGTCCCTGGTCATCAGAAAGCGGATAGCGAAAAACGCTGCGAACGCCATGGCGGCAAACGACGCGACGGCCACCGGCACGTGCAGATAGAAGATCTTCTGCGACAGCAGCAGCTTGGTGGTGACCTGCGTCCCCGCAATGATGACCGGCTCGGACAGCTGCGCGCCCTGCACCAGCGGCGCCAGGGTGAACGTCCACACGACGTCGACGACGGTCAGAAGCACGCCCACCGCAAGCAGCACGGGCGTCCAACGTTCGAGCGCGCGCCCGAACGCCCCGGTCGTCTCCTTTCCTGTATTCAACAGCCCCTCCCCCTACCTGGAGTTATCCGCCATGAACATGCACGCCCTATAGTAGCCCATTTGCCCGTGCGCCCGCCCGTGACGGCGTCGAATCGCACGCTTTTGCAGAATGCCCCCTACAGCAGCCCCTGGAAAATGCAAATTGGGGACGTACCTTCCGCGTGCACTCTTGCACACCGAATGAATGCCCCCGCATGCAAGAAAAATATGCAAAAGATACATCCCAACGTGCTCAGCCCCTGGAACATGCCCAAGGGGTGTCCTCGATATGCAAATAACAGGTACGTCCCCGATTTGCAAAAGTGCATATGGGGGACGTACCTTCGGTGCGTTGTTAGGCGTCTAGGACGAATTCGTAGAGGCCCCAGGCGGCGGCGATCATAATCACGTCGTAGGCTGCAGCCAGCGCACAAGAGGTCCAGTAGGCGCCGAACGTGCCCTCGACGCCCAAAAACGCGGTCGTGGTCGCCGAGACGCACGCGTAGAGCAGCGGAAAGATCACGGGGATGAACAGGATAGCCAGCAGCACGTCGCGTCCGCGCGTATCGATGGCGATGGTGGACAGAAGCGTGCCCACGCCTGCCACGCCGACGGTGCCCACGGCGAGCGGCAATACGATCATGGGCGTCGTCGCCGCCACATCCGCGCCAGACAGGAAGAACAGGAAGAACAGCGGGATCACGATGATCTCGACCGCAGCCAGAAACAAAAGGTTCGACGTCGCCTTGGCCAAAAAGATCACGGAGCGGTCCACAGGCGCCAGAAGGATGCCCTCGAGGCACCCCGACTCGGTCTCGTGCGAAAAGCTCCGGTTGAGGCCCAGAAGGCTCGTGAACACGATGAGGGCCCACAGAAGCCCGCCGGCAAACGACACCACCTGCAGGCTGTCTCCCACCTGCGAGAGCGCCGCGCCGTAAATCGTCAGCACGAGCAGCGCGTAGACGACCATGGACGTCAGCATCTCGCGGGTGCGCAGCTCCTGCCGGATGTCCTTCATGAGCAGCGCGCGGAACTGCGAGAACCCCGAAGGCCGCCGCGATGCATCGGAGCGTTTCATCTAGGCCACCCCCATCCCGACGGTCGCCCGGTACAGGTCCTTGAACGCAGCGGCGTCGACCTGATCCTTCTCGGCGCACACGACGACCTGGCCGCGCGCCAGGATCAGCGCGTGGGTGCACAGCTCGAACCCCCGGTCCAGATCATGGCTCACCATGATGAACGTGCGCCCGGCGCGAACGCGGGCGATAAGCCCGTCGAAGAGCTCGGCGGCATGGGGATCCAAGCCGGAATAGGGCTCGTCGAGCAGCACCAGCTCGGGATCGTTGATGAGCGCGCGGGCGATCGACAGGCGCTGCTGCATGCCGCGGGAAAACGTGCGCACGCAGTCGTTGCGGCGATGATCGAGCTCCACCAGGCGCAGCAGCTCGTCGATGCGCGCGCGGTCGGGCGCACCGTACAGGGAGCTGAAGAACTCGAGGTTCTCGCGCGCCGTCAGATCGCCATAGAGCATCGAGGTGTGCGAGATGAGCCCCACGCGCGACCGGAGCGCATCGGCGTCCTCCAGGGCGTCGACGCCCAGCAGGCGCAGCGAGCCGCGTGTCGGGCGCGAGAGCAGGGCGAGCATGCGCAGCAGCGTGGTCTTGCCCGCGCCGTTGGGGCCGAACACCGACAGGAACGCGCCGGCGGGCACCTCGAGATCGACCCCGTCCAAGCCGCGACGGTTGCCGAACTGCTTGACCAGGCCATGCGCCTCGACGGCCAAGCCGGCACCCGGCAGGGGCGCCTCCCCCCTACCCACGGCGAGCCTCCTCGCGTGCGCGCTCATCGGCGGCAAGCAGCGGCGTCGCACGACGCGGCAGGCACGCGAGCGCGATGCCCGCAACCGCCACGCCGGCGCCGATCCAGTTGAGGAGGATGAGCGGATTGATTTTCACGTGGATGGAAAGCGACCCGTCGGCATTCACGCCCTGGAACGCGACGAACAGGTCCTCGAGCGGTGTCGTGATCACCGCTGCGTTGAGCGTCTGCTGGCTGGTGGCCGCGGAGACCTCCATGGACGGGGCGATATGCCCCAGCTCGCGACCCGACCGGTCGTACACGGTCATCCCGACCGCGCGAATCATGTTGTCGGTCGCGTCGAACGAATCCTCGGTGCCGCCGTCGAAGGTCAGAACGTAGTTGCCCACCTCGACGGCCTCGTTCGGCGTCGCGGACACATCGAAGGTCCGCTCGGTCACGTACATGGTCGAACCTACAAGGCCCGCCAGGGCGATAGCCACGCCCAGATGCGCCAGATAGCCGCCCGCCTGCGCCGGCGAATGACGGAACAGGTTCACGAGCGCCAGGGGCGCCGCCTCGCCCTTGTTGCGAACGCGGGCCGACATGCCCCGACCGAGCAGGTACAGCGAGCTCGTGAACAGCAGCGATGCCGTGAAGAAACCCAAAATCGTCCACGCAAAGTAATACGGGGCGGGACCCTGCTCGGTGTATGCGGCCGCCTGGTCGCCGCCCGCGGCGACGACCTCGTTGTAGACGGGCACGAACTTCGTTACGAACAGGACCATGAAGCCGCAAAAGATCACCGCGCCGGCGATCGCGGGCACCCGCATGTTCCTCGCGAACGACGCGCCGTCGGTCTTGCGCCACCCGAGCATGGGACACACCGCCATGAGCAGGCAGAACAGCGTTCCCACCGGACGGGCGACCGCGTTGTACACGCCCGCGGGGATCACCTGCCCGCCGAGCGGCAGAAAGCTCGGCAGCGAGCTCGAGATCGTAAGGTAGGCGCACAGTACCGCGCCCACGATCATCACGATGTTCGTCAGGTAGTACGATCCGTTCTTGGACACCATGGACTCGATCTGGTCGTCGTCCTCGTATGTGCCGTGGCGATACACCAGGCCGATCAGAAACGCGAGGCCCGCGAGCACCATGATGCCGAGGAAGAAATACGTGGACACGGGGTCCTCGGCAAAGGCGTGCACCGACTGAACCAGGCCCGAGCGGGTGATGAACGTGCCGAGCACCACGAAGATGAACGTGATGGTCGCCGCGAACATGCTCCACTTCTTGAAGCAGCCGTGCTTGCGGTACATCGTGAAGCTGTGGATCATCGCTACAGACGTCAGCCACGAGAACAGGCTCGCGTTCTCCACGGCGTCCCACGCCCAAAAGCCACCCCAGCCGAGGACCACGTAGGCCCACACCGCGCCGAGCGCCATGCCGATGGTGAGGAAGATGAACGCGAACACGGCAAGCCTGTCGCACAGCTCTACCCAGCGCGCGGACAGGTCGCCGCAGATGAGGGCCGCCATCGCGTAGGCGAACGGCAGCGTGACGCCCGCGTACCCGATAAAGGTCGCCGGCGGGTGCAAGATCATGGCCCAGTGCATGAGCAGCGGATTCATGCCGCTCGCCGGGCTCACCAGCGTGCCGTCGGCGTTCAGGTACTCGGCGGCCGTCGGCATGAAGGGGTTGTTGGATTCGGACAGCACGAGCGTCGCCGTGAACAGCGCGACGACGACCTCGCTCACGCCGAGCGCCACCGAGGAGAGGTCGTCGGTCGCATGCATGCGCTTCCAGGCGACCACCGCAGCGTAGACCGAGATGAGCCAGGTCCACAGAAGCAGCGAGCCCTGGCGACCGGCCCAGACCGCCGACACCTCGTACAGCGGCTTCAAGGGGCTGTCGGTCACCGGATAGTTGGAAACCACGTATGCCAGACTGTAGTTTTCGGACAGCATGCACGCGAGGATGATGGCGATGCAGCCGGTCAGCATGAGCGCGTTGGCGAACACCAGCAGATAGCCCGTGTTCACAAGGCCCTCGCGCCGCAGCTTCACGCCTCCGATAAGGCAGACGGCCGCGGCAAGCGCCACCGCGAGCGCCAGGACCTGCAGCGCATTGCCAGCCATTGCAATCATATGGGATGCCCCCTGTTCCCCTTGCCCGTCATGGCACGCACCGATGCCGCGGCGTCACGCCCCTGCCACGTGGCGACAAGACCCGCAGTGATGCGCGCCAAAAAGCGTTATTCGGATACCGCCTCGTCGATGGCCGGCTGCTCGCTTGCCGTGAACGTGCCGTCCTCGCCGAGCGCGCCGGATACGACCACGGCCGTGCCGTCGACGATGGCGTCGTCCAGACCGCCGTCGTAGCGCACGTTGAGCGTGGCACCCTGGGACTCGATCGTGAAGCGGTAGTCGGCATCGACCGCCTGGATGTCTCCGCGCACGTAACCGCAGATCTTGGTGTCCTTGCCCACCATGGCGTTACCCTGGTCGAGCAGGCCCTTCACGGTCAGCGAGCCCTCCGCGCTCTCGTACTTGGAGGGGCACTTGGTCACCATCTCGGTCGCGTTGAGCACGCCGTCTTGCACCGTGCCCGTGCAGATGGCCACCACGCCGGCGCCGAACGTCGCGGGAAGGGCGCCGTCATAGCTCACCCGCAGTTCCTCGGACGCGTCTCCCTCCTCGGGCGCGATCTCGAACACCGCCGTCGAGCCCTCGCTTGAGATGGAGTCGGCCACCACCGAACCGGATACCTGGACCTTCTTGCCCTCGTACCCGCCACCGAGCACATCGCCGATGGACAGCGACGAGGCCGCCCCGCCGCTACCCGCGATAGCGACGATCACGAGCATGGCGATGATCACGATGCCGCCCACGACCACCAGGCGGCGCTTTGCCTTCTTGTTCATGTGCACTCCAAGCACAGCATTCCTCCGGGGAATCTGTGCGCAACGATATCGTGTTTTACCATCGGTCAAGTATACAATGGGCGCATGGCGCGATCGGGCGCGTTCGGCATGCAACGGGCGATTGAAAGAGCAAAATCATGGTTCTGGCAGTTGATATGGGCAATACGCAGACCGCACTCGGGCTGTTCGACGGCGAGGAGCTCATCTACTCCTGGCGCATGCCCACCGACCGCACCTTCACCAAAGACGAGATCAACGTGCGCCTGCAGGGGTATTTCCGCATGTACGGGCTCGATCTGTCCTGCGTGGGCACCATCGCGTTCGCCGGCGTGGTGCCGCAGCTCACGCGCGAATGGGAAGGCGTGGCCCGTCAGCTCGGCGCGGCGTTTTTGGCCGTCGGGCGCGACACGGCGCGCGTCACCTCCATCAAGGCGGACAACCCCGCCGAGGTCGGCGCCGACCGCGTCGCCAACGCCGTGGCAGCCGCTGCGTTCTACGGCTCGCCTGCCATCGTGGTCGATTTCGGCACCGCTACTAATATAGATGTGGTCGACGCCTCGGGCAGCTACATCGGAGGCGCCATCGCGCCGGGCATCCGCATCTCCATGGACGCGCTCGTGGCCCGCGCGGCGCAGCTTGCCAGCGTGCCGCTCGAAGCGCCCGCGCACGCCATCGGCAGCAACACCATCGAGGCCGTGCAGAACGGCATCGTGGTGGGAGCGGCCGCCATGGCCGAAGGGCTCGTCGCCCGCATCAAAGCCGAACTCGAGGCGCCCGACGCCTATGTCATCGCCACCGGCGGCCTTGCGAGCGTCGTCGCCCGGTCGACCGACGCGTTCGACGCGGTGGATCCGACCCTGACGCTTCGCGGCATCCAGGAGATCTACCGCCGCATGACGGAATAGCTGCTGGGTACGTCGCCGTGTCTTCCCGCAGAAAACGTCGCGACATCAAACATGGGTTGAAACGAACCCGTCCCCAATCAACCCATCAGCACGCTACAGCGCGCGCAGGCTGACCGCCTCGGCGGGATAGGTCTGCTCGCCGCCCGGCGTCATCACGCAGGCGCGACCCCATACGTCGAGCCCCGCGAACACGCCGGTGTTCATGAGGCGCCCGTTGGGAGACAGCACGGCGACCTGATGGCCGAGCATGGGCACCAAATCGAAATACTCGGAAAGAATCGGGGCCAGCGGACCGGCCGACGCCCGGCCCTCATGCACGAGGGCCGCCCACGCGTCGACGCGCGCGATCACGGCGTCGCGCAGGCGCCGGGCCACGTCGGGCACCTCCACCGTGCCGACGGCTTCGCCCAAAAGCTCGTCCAGCGATACCGGCGTCAGCGCACGCGGCGCCTTCGGCACGTTGCCCTCAACCGGGGCCTCGATCTCGACGGGATGCATGTTGACCCCCATGCCCACCACGGCAAAGGGACCGGCCTCGCTTGCGCGGGCCTCGACAAGGATGCCCGCGAGCTTGTTGTCGAACGCGGTCGGCGTGCGGTCGTCGGCGTCCACGCGGGCCACGATGTCGTTCGGCCATTTGATGCCGACGCTCCCCGCAAGACCCAAGCCGTGCAGCGCGTCGATAACGCCCATGGCGCACACGGCCGGCAGCGCGATGAAGTGCTGCATGGGGACCTGGGGCCTCAGCACCACGGACATGTAGAGGCTGCCCGCAGGCGACGCCCACGTGTGCCCGCGCCTGCCGCGACCGGCAGTCTGCTCGTCGGCGCACACGGCCCAGCCGTGCGGGGCGCCGCCGAGCGCAGCGTCGATGGCGACATCGTTTGTGGAGGGCACGGACGCCTCGAACACCAGCGGCGCCTCGTTGCCGGAAAGCATCTTATCTGCCATTACAGCGTCCCCAGCTCCTGCGTCACGTGACCAACGCGCTCCTCGGGCTCCTTGACGTCGACGCCCTCATAGCGGAAGAAGCGCGCCGGGTCGTGGACCAGGTCCTCGAGCGGCACGAGCACGAAGTCGCGCTCGCCCAGCTTGGGGTGCGGCAGGCGCAGCTTGTCGCCGCCGTGGATCTCGCCCTCCATCCACAGCAGGTCGCAATCGAGCGTGCGTGGCCCGTTGGGCTTAGCGCTCGCGGTGCGGTTGCGGCCGAGCTTGTCCTCGACCTTCATGAGCTCGTCGAGCAGGATGAGCGGCGCGAGCTCGGTGCGGATCTCGATCACGGCGTTCGCGAAGGGCTCCTGGCGCTCCTCGTAGGCGGGCTCGCTCTCATAGATGCGCGAGCAGTTGGACACGCAGGTGAGCGGGATCTCGGCGATAAGGTCCTTGGCGGCGCGGATGTTGTCCATGCGCCGGCCCAGGTTGGAGCCGAGGGCCACGAAGGCGCGCCGCGGCTGAGGGCGGGCGACCGCCCAGTAGCCGTTCAGGAACTGCGCGAAGCCGGCGACGTCTTGCACGCGCACCACGTTGGCACCGGCCTGGATGGCTCCCAGGCACACGCCGAACGTCGCGGCATCGCGGTCGGCGGCCTCGACCACGCCGGAAACGGCGCCCACGAAGCGCTTGCGCGACACGGCGCACATCAGCGGATAGCCCAAGGAGGCCATCTTGGCGGTCTCGCGCTGGATGATGATGTCCTCGTTCGTGTTCTTGCCGAAGCCCGCGCCCGGGTCGATGCAGATGCGCTCGCGCGCCACGCCGACGTGAATGAGCGCACGGGCCTGGTCGGACAGGAAGCCCATGACGCGGCGCATGATGGGAGCGGAGTCGGGCAGCGTGAAGCGGCGCAGCTGCGAGGTGCTCACGTACGCCTCCTCGCGGCGGCTCGCGCGCGCCATGACGGCGGCGAGCTTGTCCTCGGGCTCCGAGGTCTCGGCGGCAGCGCCGTCGGGAGCGGCCTTGACGGCATCGGCCTCGATGGAGGCGCCGGTGAGCTGGGCGGCGACGGCCTCGGCGGGCGCCGTCTCTTCGGCAGCAGGTGCCGCCGACTCGGCAGCCGGGGTATCGCCGGCGACCGCGGCCGAGCCGTTCGGGATGTCGGCGAACGGAAGCTGGGGCTGCACCAGGCCTCCGATCAGGCGCGAGCCGCCCATGCCGCGGCCGCGCTTCTTGTTCGCGGTGGCGCCCGCGGCAGCTGCGGCCGCGGCGGCGCGGGCCTTCTCGGCCACAAACGCCGCGGCGGAGGTGTCCAGCTGCACCGCCTTGTGGGCGCGTGCCGGCTCGGTAACCTCGCCCGCATGCGCGATGACCACGCCGCACTTGGTGCTCTTCACGAACTCGATCATCTTGGGATCGGTGAAGCCCGTCACGTCGTTCACGATGGAGGCGCCCACGCGCACGGCGGCCTTGGCGACCTCCACATGGCGGGTGTCGATGGACACGATGGCCCCGCGCTGGGCCAGCGCGCGGATGACGGGCAGCACGCGCTTGGCCTCCTCGTCGGCCGACACCGGCGTGAAGCCGGGCCGCGTGGACTCGCCGCCCACGTCGATGATGTCGGCTCCGGCGTCGAGCATGGCCACACCGCGAGCCACGGCGGAATCCACATCGAGATTGCTCTCGTCGCCGTCGCTAAATGAATCCGGCGTGACGTTCAGCACCCCCATGATGCGGGGACGGTCGAATTTGATCTCGTACTTTCCGCAGCGCCAAGTCTTGGTATCGTGAGCCATGAATATCCTTTCGCCGCACCGCCGCGCGATGCCCATGCGATCGATGTACACGTGCCTCTATTGTATCCAGACGCAGGAGCTCTTGTACGCGGCTCCCGCGCACCGCACGAAAAAGCAAATTGATACCAGGGGTATCCTTGCTCGTCGAACGGGCGCGGTACAATAGACCAACCCTTGCAGAAAGGACGGTCTATGAAGCGTTTCCATAGCGTATGGCGCGCATGCGCCCTCTCGTGCGCCCTGGTGGCCGGGCTGAGCCTCGCCCCCATCATCGCCGGGGCGACGGCCGCGGACGCTGCCGCCGCAACCGACGGCATCCTCATCACGCTCGACAGCGCGGCCTCCGCGCAGGCCCGCTCGCTGGGCGGTGACGACGTGAACCTGCTTGCCGAATCCGAGGTCGTCGCCCAGCTGGGTCAAGCAGGGCTTGAGGTCAGCGACTCGTTTGAGGGCCAGTGTGGCCAGGTGGTGCTCACCGCGGATACCACAGGCGACCTGAGCGACGAGGAGGCCCTCGCCCAAGCGCGCGACATCGAGGGCGTGGCGGATGTCCAATATAACTACGTGTACCACCTCGTCGACATCATCGAGGAGGATGCTGAGAGCAGCGCGAGCACGTCCCGATCCGGCGTGAGCACGCTGGCGGTCTCTTCGGTCAACGACCCGGACGCCCAGATCTCCGATCCCGAAGAGGACAACAACCAGTACTGGCTCTACAACGCCAACCTGGACGACGCGTGGGAGCAGGCGCAAAGCGACCACGACATCACCATCGCCGTGCTGGACTCCGGCGTTGATCTCGACCATAAAGACCTTGCCGACAACATCCTGACCGATCTCGCCTGGGACGCAACGCTCGAGCAGCCACTCGCCGCGTGCGAGATCACGGACCGTACGGGCCACGGCACCATGGTCGCCGGCGTCGCGTCGGCTGTCGCCAACAACGAGCTGGGCATCGCCGGCGCCTCGTACAACGCCGATCTGCTGCCCATCAAAGTGGTGGACAACGAGGAGCGACAGATTACGAGCGCCGATTTGGTCAAGAGCTACGAGTACCTGTTCGACCTGGTCGACAGCGGCAAGCTCGACAACCTGCGCGTCATCAACATGAGCCTCGGCGGCTATGAGGACAGCCAAGCCAACGACGAGGCCTTCCACGATGTGATCAAGACGGCGCTCAACACGTACGACATCCTCACCGTGTGCGCCGGAGGCAACGGAAACCAGACCACCACGCCCAACACGGGCAAGATGTATCCCGCGGATTTTGACGAGTGCATCTCGGTGACCGCGCTCGAATCCGACGGCACCAACCTCGTGTGGTCGGACTACAACGAGTTCAAAGACATCAGCGCACCGGGCCAGAACATCCGCACCACGAACATGAGCGGCGGCTTCTCCACGGCAAGCGGCACGTCGGTGGCCTCCCCCATCGTGAGCGGCACCGCGGCGCTGCTGTACGCCGCGGATCCCGACGCCACGCCCGAGCAGGTGCGTGCCGCCTTGGAAGAGACCGCCGTGCCCGTGGTCGACGAGGAGCACGACCGGACCGAGGTGAGCGGCAGCGCCGGCGCACTGGATGCCGGGGCGGCCGTGGAGCGGCTGGCGGGCGCCGTCGAGCCGGAGCCCGAACCGGATCCCGATCCCGAGCCCGAGCCCGAACCCGAGCTGCCGTTTGTCGACGTCGACCACGAGTGGTACTACCCCGCCATCGTGTACGTGTACGAGAACGACATCATGCACGGCCTGTCCGACTCGCCCCGCTTTGCCCCCAACGAGCCCATCGTGCGCCAAGACGCCGCCGTGGTCCTGTACAACATCCTGGGCAACGGTGAGAAGGTCCCCGACTGCGGGCTTGTCGATGTTGGGCAGGATTACTACACCGACGCAGTGAACTGGGCCGTCGCACACGGCTACATCAACGGATACGAAAACGTGGCGACCGGCGAGGTCACGCACTTCGGCGTGGGCGACCCCCTCACCCGCGAGCAGCTGGCGTGCATCGTGGCCAACATCGCACGCAACGGCGAGCCGTTCGGCAGCATGGCGAAGTACGAGAGCATGCTGGATCATGACAAGACCAGTACGTGGGCCGTGGCCAACGTGGTTTGGGCCATCAACAACCAGATCATCAACGGCGTGGAGCTGGGCGGCGTGCGCTACGTGGCGCCGCAGAACAAGACGACACGCGCCGAGATGGCCGCGATCATGATGAACTGCCTGGAACAGGACGTGTTCTAGAGCGGGTTGATTGGTTTTGTCCGCGCTCTGGTTGGGGCACGGGCGGATTTTGCGCTCCCCGGGATTTCGAACGGCCTTGTCGGGGCCGGCGAGGTTCCGGGGTTTTCTTTTGCTGAAACGTCGGGGGTTCCCTGTTGCTCGCGCGCGTTTTTCGGTATGAATTCTCGATCGTGGTCAATTTACCCATCGAACCGGGGAATGTGCGCTGGATTGTGGAGAGCGGGGCGGCGGGAGGCTGCTTGCGGCGCGGCAGGGACAATATAATATGTACTGTATCGGCGCGTCCGGGAGCTGCTTTTCCACCGAGTGGGCAGGAAGCTGCGGCAGTCCTTCGATAGGCTTGCTTGAATTAATGCAGAACGATAATCAGTTGGGCGGCGCAATCCCGGTTCGATGGGTAAATTGACCACGAACTCGAAAAGATAGCGTGGGAACGCTCGCTTGAGGCTTCTGCCGCACTGCCTGAGTGCGTAAAGGCGTTCCCAAGAAACGCTACTTCAGCTCGCTGCCGCGCCTTTAGTCGGGCGCCTTCTCGATATCCTCCTCGTGGCTTTTAGTTTGTTTAGCCGCAGACAACATGAATCGTTAGATATGGGTGTTTGCCTTTTGCCTCTGGAACGCACGGACGCCTGAATGGCTCTATTTGGTAGTTTGCTAGCAAATGAGTGTGTGCTCGTCAGAAAAGCGGGGCCGTAAATCGGCTCTCATTGGCTCGCTTGGGTGCCGAGGTCCATTGACGGGCGGCGAATCGGATTTCCACCATTACATAACGGACAAAACCGCTGCCATTACAAGATGAAAACTGTCCCATTTCGCGTCTGAATCGCCCTAAAAACTATGCCATCTACCTGCGGTTTTAATGATGGTATCGATAACTGGCGATTATCTGTTCCTTACGGAAGGAGAAAGACGTATGACAGCTTGCGTCAACAGGAAGCACACTAAGAAGGTGGCAGCCGTCGTGACCGCGTCCCTGGTGGGCGCGCTCTCCCTGGGCGCCGCCCCCGTGGCCGCGATGGCGGACACCGGGATCGACCTGCAGTTCATCACCCCTGATGACGCCTTCGCGAATGCCAAGGTGGTTTCCGCCAGGCTCTCCCACAACGGCGTCCAAATGGCTGATAAAGATGGTGTGTACACCAGCGAGTATGCCAAAAACAAGGGCGTTCTCCTCGAGGAGATCACCGTCGAGATGATCGGCGGCGCCGAGGCGGGCGACACCAACCAGATCCAGGTCACCAACGGCGACTACGAGGTCTCCTACTACGAGCGCGACGAGGACGGCTACCCCACCGGCGATCCCATCGACGACGAGGTCACCGAGGTCGGCAAGTACGTTGCCGTCGTGACCGCCGTCGACGGCCCCTACAAGGGCGGCGAGGCCTACATCCCGTTCGACATCACCGCGAAGCAGCTCGACGCGGTCAAGGTTAATGGTGCCAACTCGGTCATCTACAACGCCGAGATCCGCGACTTCGAGTTCTACAACGACGCGGACGGAGACGGTCAGGTTGACGAGGGCGAGGAACTCGTGGAGGGTATCGACTACACGGTCGAGTACGTCCGCACGGGCCACGACGCCACCGAGTCCAACGTGAAGGACGTCAAGGACGAGGGGGCCTATGCCGCGAAGATCACCGGTATCGGCAACTACGCCGGCACCGACGATCTCTCCGAGGTCATCACGGTGACTCCGCTCAATCTTGCAGAGGCGGGCGACCCCGGAGATGACATCTGGGTCGAGGGCGTCGTCTCCGCGGGCGACACCGAGCCCTCCAACACCTTCGTCATCTGGATCGAGGGCGTCTGCTACCGTGCGGACAGCGCTATCATGGGCGAGCTGAAGGCCGATCTCAACGATACAAAGGTTGTCTGGAGCGACAACGGGCCCTACACCTACAAGCTCCAAGCAGTCAAGTCCAATGACGCGAACATCGTTAACAGCACGACCTTCTCCGCGTTCAAGGTCGGTACCCTGATGGACTTCCTGTATGACGGCGAGGCCCTTCCCGAGACCGCCGAGGTCGTGGCGAACGACGCCAAGACCCACTGGGACGTCGACGGCGTGACCGGCTTCTACAAGGACGGCACCATCGGCGGCGTCGAGGTTGACGCCAATAAGATCAGCCACCTCGTTTATGACGCCGAGGGCAACGTTGTCCAGGATGAGAGCGTCGTTAACAAGACGGCGGGGACCTACACGATTGTCTACTGGTGCGACGGCGGGAATAACGGCTACGCAGCCGGCAACCAGAAGTACGTGACCGTGACCACCTACACCGACACAGTCGACGCCGATGCCAGCGCCGCCGTCCTCTATGACGCTGACGGCACGGGCACGGAGAGCAACTGGACGGTCGTTTCCTCCATCTCCTCCACCTACGACCCGACGGTCGATCTGCTCGACGGCGACCACATCGACGTCGTGGTCGAAGACGAGAAGGGCAATGACCTCGTTGAGAGCGGCGACGCGAAGGTGAAGTACTACAATGCCGACGGCATCGAGGTGAAGAGCATCACTGACGCCGGCACCTACACCCTCAAGGTCACGAGCGCTTCCTACAAGCTCTCCGGCACCACAGAGATGACCATCACTGTCGCCAAGAAGGATCTCTCCGAAGTGAAGGCCGAAGCGGTTCAGTACCAGAAGTGGGACGACGTGCACGCAGGCACCGCGTACCTGCCTTGGGAGAATGACGGCGTCACCCTCGACGAGCTCAAGCTCAAGTACAAGGATGGCGAGAAGTGGATCAACTTCCCGATGGATCAGGTGAAGGCCACGATTCTCGACGCGTCTGGTGCTGAGATCGACAAGATCGATGACGAGGGCGTCTACACGATCCACTTCGAGGCGCGCAATGATGACGCCGCGAACAACTACGTCGTGCCCGCCGACATCACCGTCACTTGCATCAAGGCCGATCACCTGCTGTTCTCCGACGTGGACTACGACGACTACTTCGCTGACCCGGTTGCCTACGTCGCAAAGAAGAGGTTCATGAACGGCTACGCCAACATCACCCGCGGCCAGGTCGCCTGCGTCCTGTACAACATGGCGCTCGACGCCCGCAAGGTCAACGAGACCGACCTCGTCTACAACGAGGATACCGGCTACGTCACCGGCTTCAGCGACGTGAACGGTAAGAACTACTATGGCGCCGCCATCGCTTGGGCCAAGCAGGCCGGCGTGGTGAACGGCTACGGCGACGGCACCTTCAAGCCCGAGCAGACCGTCACCCGCGAGGAGTTCTGCGCCATGCTGGCGAACTACGCCTCCAAGTTCGACGACGGCTACGCTGAGGGCGACGTCGATACGCTCGTCGACTTCGACGACGCCGCGCAGGTCTCCGACTGGGCCGAGAAGGTCGTCGCCTGGGGTGTCGAGAACGACATCATCGGCAACGGCGGCTTCCTGGCTCCGTCCTCGAACATCATCCGCGCCGACGCCGCGTGCATGGTGTACAACTACGCCAACGCCGAGTAGGTCCCCGATACCCTCGATGACCTAACTTGAGCGCCCGCTCCCCTCGGGGAGCGGGCCTGCCGGAGGGCTCTCGAGCCCCATCAGAGCCTTCCGGCAGGCCTTAGGCTGATAATGCAAGCTGTCGCACGAGGCTCGATGCCGAACGGGCCCCTTGGATTTATGTCCAAGGGGCCCGTTCGGCATTCTGCATCCTCATGCAAGGCTTCCAATTTGAACAAATGAGAACCCTATGAACAGGATGTGCCTACATGGCCTTTCAGGCAATCGGCACAGCGATTCCGTTGCGAAGCAATTTGTAGCTCAGGGTGAAGCGCTCTGCACATCGCCTTGATTAGCCGATGTCGGCATTAACTCAACCGGTCATCGTCAGATAAAGCAGCGCTGAGGAACGAGTAGATCCATCCGCGTTGGAATCCCTATATCGCTGACGAAAGAGCGTCACAGCATTCAGGTCATGTCAGATCACGGCCCTTTGGCTTGTTCAATTGCGATGGAAATAGGGGCGATCGTAATCCGTAGATGACGCGATTCGATGTCTCGCTTATCGCACACTGGGCCCCAGCGGAGAATCCGCTGGGGCCCAGTGTGCATCGAGCCTCGTGCGACAGCTTGCAACTTGAGCCAAAGGCTTGCGGGGAGGCTCTCGATGAAGAGCCCTCCCGCAAGCCCTCCCCAAAAGGGGAGGGCTTTTGTCACCGCTGGCTGGTAACTAGTGAGTAAGCACTAGAACAGGGTGGGGTCGCTAGGGTTGGTGTCAGGGACCACGATGACCTCGTCCAGAAGCTTCTCGGGCTGGTAGTTGACGGCCATAGCCGCAACGCGCTCACGTGCGATGGTCTCGAGCGGCGCAATGAAGCCACCGTTGCCCATGACCTCGTTCTCAACTGCCCAAGCAACGGACTGCTCGGCCCAATCGGAAACCTGGTCGCCATCGGACATCGTGTCGAGAACCGCCTTATCGGCACCGTCGACATCCTCACCGATAGCCTCAGCGTAGTTGGCCAGCATGCAGGCGAACTCCTCGGCAGTGATGGTCTGCTCGGGCTTGAAGGTGCCGTCACCGTAGCCGTTGATCACGCCGGTTGCGTGGGCCCAGGCGATTGCCTTGCCGTAGTACATGGTGCCATCGACATCCTCGAAACCGGTCTTGTATCCGGTCTCGTTGGAGTAGCTGAAGTCGTCGTTAGCGTAAACGTCATCGCCACCGGCCATGTTGAACAGCACGCAGGCCACGTCGCCGCGCTTGATGCTGTCACCAGCACCGAAGAGCTTGGTGCCCGAATAACCGTTCATGTAACCGAGGTTCACGGCGTCGTAGACGACCTGGCTGTACCACTCGCCGGACAAAGGCACATCGAGGAAGATGCTGCGGGCGGTGACATTGATGAGATCGGAGCGCAGGCCGTCGAAATCATAGTTCTCGACGTCCTTCGCCGTCTCGAAGAACGCGTAGTACTTGCCGGCGTCCTTGAGCTCGACCTCCTTGCCGGCAGTGGTCTCGTAGCGATCCACGACGAAGGAGCCCTCCGGGACGGCGATCTCGTTGCCGTCGGCATCAAAGAAGCGATATTCAGGGTTCAGGACCTCGCCGGTGTACATGAGGTAGCCGTCGATGCCGGTCAGGTTATCGGTGTCGAGATCCCAGACGGGGGTCGCCTTGGTGAGCTTCAGCGCGTCGACGCGGAAGGTGAACTCGGCGGTCTCGCTGAAGGTCACGCCGTCGACGGTGATGATGTAGTTGCCGGCGTCGACGATCTGGTCGACCACGGTGCGGGTGCCGTCGGCAGCCTGCTTCTCGAAGGTCACCGTGTAGTCGGTGCCCTGGACGAGGGTCTTGTCGCCGGCCTTGACGGTGAACGCCATGTTCTTGGACAGGTCGGCGCCGTTGTAGGTGTCGGAAGCGGAGGAGACGACGTTCTGGCCCTTGTAGGTCATGAAGATGTCGGTGCTCTCGTAGACGTTGCCGTACTCGACGATGACCTTGACGACCTTGGTGGAGGCGGTCAGCTTGCCGTTGCTTGCCCAGTGGAAGACCTCGGCCTTGACGTAGTAGGTGCCGGGCTCGGTGAGCTGGGTCTTGCCGCCCATGTCGATGACGTTGCCCTCGTCATCGGTCACGGTGACGGTGTAGGGCAGGTCGGGGGTAACCTCGATGTGGGAGATATCGAAGTAGGTCGGCTTGTCCTCGGAGTTGTTCACGTAGAAGACGTTGTCGCCATCGGCGTCATCGCCGCAACCGTCGAAATCAATCGTGGCGTCATTGTCGGCGTAGACGATCGTGAACTCCTTGGAGCCCGTGAAGTAGGGGTTGCTGGACTTGGCGGTCACCTTATAGGTGTACTTTCCCTTCACGGGGTCGACGCGGTTGTACTCGTTGCCGTCGGGAGTGCTGATGAGCTCGATATCGAACTGAGAGTTGTTGACGATCGCTGCGTCGAAATCGGAGTTATCGACGCTGTTGATCGTCTGAATAAGACCACGGAACGTCATGTTGACGTCAGGATCGCTCACCCAGCCGGTGTCCTTGATCGTCTTGCCGATGATCGAGGCATCGGACAGGTCGAGCTTGGAGATCTTGAAGTCGATGACCTTGTGGCCCTCGTACTCGGGCGTGCCATTGATGACGGCCTGGTAGGTCTCGCCGGGCACCAGGGTGGTGTGAGCCATGTTGAAGCCATCGTCCTTGCGAACGATGTACATCTCGTAGTCGTCGTGATGGGTGAGCACGTGGCTGCCAACCGCCACGCCGATGCGATCGGACCATGCGTCGCCATCGTTCATGCCCGTTGCCGGGCTGACCTCGAACACGGTGTCGGTGACGTCGCGGCCGTCGACCAGCTTGGCGTCGTTCAGCGAGAAGCCGACGATGCTGAAGGTGTCGGCGATGCTGCGGAGGTACCACTGGCCGCCCTTGTACTGGGCGATGACGACGGCGTAATCGCCCTTGTCGACCGGCATGGTGTAGTTGCCGGCAGCGTCCTTGACGCTGGTGCCGTAGAGGTCCTTCTTGACCTTGCCGTCGTAGTAGCTGACGACGGTGCCGTTGGACTTAACCAGGTCGCCGGCAGTGTCGATCTCAACGTAGTAGTAGCAGAATTCGCCGTCGGCGATGTCGGCGCTGCGCAGGTCGATGTCGTGCTTCTGGCCGGCAGCGTCGGTGACGGACACGGGGACGCGGCCGAGGCCCTTGCCCGTGTAGTAGAAGGTCGTGCTGCTGCTCTCGTACTCCGGCGTGGCCTTACCAACGTTCTCAGTGTCGGTCGCCAGGGTCTCGATCCCGGTGCCGGTCGCGGCCATGGCGGCCACGGGGGCGGCGCCCAGGGAGAGCGCGCCCACCAGGGACGCGGTCACGA
>DGYMJ06203__coassemble_445_pt1 | contig 27736 bp, 27 predicted proteins | sample DGYMJ06203__metabat2_high_PE_015 | metagenome-assembled genome bin DGYMJ06203
GATCTTGCGCGCGGCGCGCTCCTTGCGGCGCTTGTGCTTGGAGATGCCCGCGGCCTCCTCGATCAGGCTGCGGCGCTCCTCGGGACGGCTCTGGAGGATACCGTCGAGCTTGCCCTGGCTGATGATCGAATGGGTGTCCTTGCCCAGGCCTGAATCATGCAGGATGTCCTGGATGTCCATCAGGCGGCACGGGCTCGAGTTGATGAGGTACTCGCTCTCGCCCGACCGGTACATGCGGCGCGTGACGGCGACCTCGTTGAAGTCGACCGGCAGCACGTGGTCGGAGTTGTCGAGCACAAGCGTGACCTCGGCGACACCGACCGCTTTGCGGGCGGAAGACCCCGAAAAGATGACATCCTCCATGGCCTGGCCGCGAAGCTGCTTGGCGCTCTGCTCGCCGAGGACCCAGAGGATGGCATCTGAGATATTCGATTTGCCCGAACCGTTGGGACCCACGATGACCGTGAGTCCCGGTTCAAAGGTCATGTACGCCCGGTCGGCAAAGGATTTGAACCCTTTGAGGGTCAGCGACTTGAGATACACGCGCGCACCCCGCTATCCGAGCTTGCGCTGCAAGATGACCCCGTTGTGCGTATAGCCCATGCGCTCGAGGGCGTCGAGGGCGGCTGCGGCCTCCGCCTCCTTCTTAGAGGAGCCGGTGCCCCGACCGCGGCGGACGCCGTCCACGAGCGTGATGGCCGTGAACGTCGGCTCATGGGCGGGACCGCTGTTGCCGATAACCTTGTATGCGGGCGGCTCGAAGTGATCGCGTTGCACGCACTCCTGCAGAAACGACTTGGGGTTCGTCGGGTGCTCGGCGCGCTCCGTCGCGAGATGCGGCTTGAGCGTGCGCATGATGAACGCCTCGGCAGCCTCCCAGCCGCCATCGAGGTACAGCGCACCGACAAGGGCCTCGTAGACGTTCTCGAGCGCCGAATGCATGCCGCGGGCGCCCGTGCCCGTCTCGGAGGCACCGAAGATGATGCACTCGTCGATGCCGAGCTCCTGACCGACCTGGGACAGGGTCATGCCGCTCACCAGGGAGACCTTGAGGCGCGTGAGCTTGCCCTCGTCGAAATCAGGATACGTCTTGAACAGCGCGAGCGCCACGACGGACCCCAAGATCGAGTCGCCGAGAAACTCAAGGCGCTCGTAGGAGGCGTCGACGGGCTCGCCCTCGACCGCCGAGGGGTGGGTGATGGCTGAACGCAGCAGCTTGTGATCGGAAAACTCGTGGCCGCAGATCTCCTCGATCCGAGCCAGCCTTGCGGATAGGGTCACTGACTTAGTCCTCCTGAGCGGACTCGATGGCCTCGATAGCATCGGAAACCGAGGCGATGGTCATAAGCTTCTCATCGTCGATCTCGAGCTCGAACTCATCCTCCATGGCCGTCACCAGCTGGAGACGGTCCAGGGAATCGGCGTTCAAATCATCGAACGTCGTCTTCTCGGTGATGCTCGACGCGTCGACGCCGAGGACGTCGGAGGCGATATCGACGATCTTGTCAAAAATCTCAGAACGCTCCATGGGGCAGCTCCTTTCTACACGCGTGCGCGACGCACCGTCGTACACGGCTGATTCTACCCGCTTTGCGCGCACGACCGCGCGGCGATGCCGATTACCGGACGATATTGTCCATGGAGGCGGCGAGCATCTCCACGAGATTGCTGCGCACCGCCTGCGCGGTGGCGAGCGTGCCGTTCTTGACAGCCTCCACGCTCGTGGCACCATGGCCGATCAAGACCACGCCGCGCAACCCGAGCAGGACCGCGCCTCCGCGCGAGTCGCCGGAAAGCTTGGCCTGAAGGCCCTTCAGGCTCTTCTTGATGAGGAGCGCGGCGACCTTTCCCCCCAAGGAGCCCAAAAGCACGCCCTTCAGCTCATGCAGCAGAAGCTTGGCGGTGCCCTCGATGGCCTTGAGCGCCACGTTGCCGGAGAAGCCGTCGCAGACGACGACGTCGAAGTTCCCGGACGTGAAGTCGCTACCCTCGCAGTTTCCCGCGAACCCCTTGACCTTCTGCTTCATGAGGGGGAAGCAGCTCTTCGTGAAATGGGACCCCTTCGTGTCCTCAGAGCCGTTCGAGAGCAGGCCGATGCGGGGATTGGCGATGCCGCAGACGATGCGGGCGTAGGTCGATCCCATCTGGGCAAAGCGGACGATGTCCTCGGGCTCGACGTCCGGGTTGGCGCCGAGATCGCAAAACACCGTCTCGCCGCCGGCGCGATTGGGGATCGTGCTCACGATGCAGGGGCGGATGGGGCGCTTCTCACCGGTGTCGGTCAGGTACTTGAACGGCGTGACGTATGCGGTGGCCGCAGCCGTCATGGCGCCCGTGGCGCCCGCCGAGAAGAAGCCCGCGGCCTCCCCCTTCTTGACCGCGCGGCACGCCAGCACGATGGAGGACTTGCGCTTGTGCATGACCGCCTCGATGGGATCGTCCTCCATGGTGATGACATCGGGGGCGACCAGCGCGCTCACGCGCTCGCGCTTCTCGGCAAACGGCTCGACGATATCGGCGGGGCCGACCGCGAGCACCTCGAGATCGGCGTCAGCCGCAAGCGCGGCGTCGATGCCGTCGAGCACGACCTGCGGCTCCTCGTCTCCACCCATTACGTCGACAGCGATGCGAACCTTGTTCATGGAAACTCCCCCTACGTAGCGAAATGGCCGACTCCAAGAGCCGGCCATGCACATTCAATATCTCACACGTTGCCCAAAGACACGTGACCGAGACGTCGCACCGAGCTACTCGGTGATGATGACCTCACGATCCTTATAATAGCCGCAGTTGGGGCAAACGTGATGAGGAAGCTTGACGGCGCCGCAACGAGGGCAGACGGAGCGGGAGGGGGCGTCAATCTTCATGTTGGCGGAACGACGAGAGTGAGTGGCTCCGCGGCCCTTTTTTTGCTTAGGTACTGGCATGATGACCTTCCTTAATTACTTATCCCTGGGCACGAATATGCGCAAGTAGCGATATTAGCACAGACGGCCGCATTGTACAGCCCTTTATAATCTCCACATCAGACATGCGGCACGCAGCCGCCTACACCCGTTCCCTATCGCGGACGGAATGCGATCGAGCGAGGCCTACTCGTCGAACTTGAGGTTCTTGAGCGCGGCGAAGGGGTTCTCGTCGCTATCGATCCAGGCCTGCTCGGCCTTCTCCTCGCAGCCGCAGGGGCCATCGTTGAGATTCGCGCCGCACGTCGGGCACAGGCCGGCGCAATCGGGGCGGCACAGCACCACGAACGGCGTGTCCATGACCATGGCGTCCCAGATGGCACCCGACAGGTCGACGGTCCGCTCGGGACCGACGAGCTCGAAGCCGTCTTCGTAGGCCTCGGCGTCCTCGGGCTCGTGGAACAGGTAGTACTCCTCGATCTCGCCCGCGATGTCGAAGTGGGCGGGGTCCAGGCAGCGATCGCACTGCCCGTCGACGGCCGCGCGGACGAGCCCGGTCACGAGGATGCCGTCACCGGCGTTCGTGAGCACCACGTCATACGAGACGCCCCCGGGAAGGGAGAACTCCTTCTCGCCCGTCGTGTATCCGGGGATATCGAGATGGCCGTTTAGGGAGAACGACTCGCCGGGATTCTCCAGGCGGTCGGCGAGGTCGACGACGACCGGCTTCATCGCGTCCATGCTACCAGGCACCGTTCTGGCCGTTCGCGCCCTCGTTGAGCTGCTGGCGGCAGCGGGCGACCGTCGACGTCAGGGACTTGAGGTTCTCCTCGAGGTGCGTGAACACCTGCTCGGCATAGTCCTCGGCGGCATAGCGGGTCTCGCGCTCGTACTGCTGGGCGCGCTCACGGATATCATCGGCCTGCTGCTGGGCCAGGCGGACGATCTCCTGCTCGCCCGCGATGGTCAGCGCCTGCTGCTGCGCATCGGCGATGATCGAGTCGGCCTGCGCCGTGGCGCTCGCCATGAGCTCGTCGCGCTCCTTCAGGATGCGGCGAGACTTCTGCCACTCCTCGGGATAGCTCATGCGAATCTCATCGAGGATGTTGAAGAACACCTCGGTCTCGATGACCTTGAACTGGGCGGACTTGCCAAAAGGAGGCTTGGCTTCCTCGATGATACCTTCAAGCTCATCGACAAGGCTCTCGATCCTCTCGCCGGGAAAGTTGTCGCCAGCCATCAAGTCTCCTTCCTACGGTTGCTATCAACCGAATATACTACCACACACGATGCTTTACGCAGTTGTACCCACGCATCGCACACGCATCTGGGAAACCACGGTCGCCCGCTTATCGCGCGCGACCGTCCGGCACGCAGTGAATTCGCCGGCCGTCTCCTATGAATAGTGGATGCGCAGCGCTTCCACCACGTTGGGGGGAACGAGGCTCGACACGTCGCCTCCGAACGACGAGATCTGCCGCACCACCGACGAGGAGATGTAGCCGTACTGCGGAGCGCTCATGACGAATATGGACTCGAGCTCGGAGTCCAACCGATAGTTGAGGTCCGCCTGCTGAAGCTCGTACTCGAAGTCCGTCATGGCGCGCAGGCCCTTCACGAGCGCGCGGGCGCCGACCTCGCGGGCGAAGTCGACCAGCAGGCCGCAAAACGGCCTGACCTCGACGCCGTCGATGTCGGCAAGCGCCTCGCGCGCGAGCGCGACGCGCTCCTCCAGGGTGAACGTGGGCCCGCTCCCGTTCTTGCCGATGGACTCGGCCACCGCGACCGTCACGTACGGAAACAGGCGGCGTGCGCGGCGCACGACATCGATGTGCCCGTACGTGATGGGATCGAAGGTTCCGGGGACGAGCGCATGCTCGATGTTGCTAATCATGAGCTTCAATGCTTTCTTCGAGGGGCAGATGGTGAGGGGCGCCGATCGCCTGCCTTCGCGCCCGGCGCAGCGCCGCGGCACGCAAGGCAATCGACCGGTGCTTTTCTAGCTTACCAAAACCTGACGGGCGCAACCGCGCTTGATTGACCCCACAGGTGACGAGGTGGGCGGGCTATCCCTGGAATCGGAGCAGGTCGACGGCCGTGATGCCGTAGCGCTTCTCGCGCTCGACCTCGAAGCGATCGGGCCTCGGCCCCCCATCGGATGCCGCGTGCTCGCAGAGCGCGACCGCGCGCGGGGCGAGCATGCCCGCATCCGCGAGCGCGTCGAGCAGCCGGACGGCGGGGTCTGCTCCCAACGCGTACGGGGCATCGATCACGACCAGGTCGAACGGACCGCCCGAGATGCGGCCCCGACCGGCATGGGCGAGCACGTCGCCGCAGGTCACCCGGTAGCGCTCGCGACCGCAGCGCAGCGACTCCAGGTTCTTGCGGACGAGCGCCGCGGCGCCCCGGTCGATATCGAAGAAGGCCGCGAACGCGGCGCCGCGCGACAGCATCTCTATACCGAGCGCGCCGGAACCGGCGAACGCATCGAGGACACGCGCCCCCTCGATGCCGTCGTCGAGCGCCGACTCGGCCATGGAGACGCACGCCTCGCGCACGCGATCGGTCGTCGGGCGCGTCACATCGCGCCCCTGGGGCTCCGAGAGCTTCCGCCCGCGCCATTCACCGGATACGATCCTCATCCGCCGCTAACCTCCTTGAACACGTCGCCGTATCGGTCGACGACGCTAAAGCGTAGCGGAAGCGTGGCCGGAGCGGAAAGCGTCGGCGCGAAGCGCAAAAGTTCCACGCCATCATCATGAGCGCTTTCGATGAGATCGGCATCGGCGTCAAGGTCTATGAAGCGCAGTGTGACGCCGCCATGCTGCCGAAGTCCGAGGATCTCGCCCTCATGGCGAAGGCGCAGGTCCAGCTCGGCGAGCGAGAAGCCGTCGTCGGTCTTCTCGAGCGCCTCGAGGCGCTGCATGGACGGCGAGACGCCCCGCTTGCGGCCTGCGCCCTGCGCGATCACGAAGCAGCGCCCGGCGAGCTCGCCGCGTCCCACGCGGCCCCGAAGCTGGTGAAGCGTCGCCAAGCCGAAACGCTCGCCGTTCTCGATGATCATGACGGTGGCGTTGGGCACGTCGACGCCGACCTCGACGACCGTCGTCGAGACGAGCACCTGGATCTGACCGGAGCGGAACCGATCGATGACGTCATCCTTCTCGTGCGCGCCCATGCGGCCGTGCAGCATGTCGACCGTCGTCTCGCGGAAGACCTGGCGCAGATGCTCCACCTCGGTCTCCACGGCGTGCAAGGGAGCCTGAGACCGGGGCTTGCCCTCATCGTCGACCTCGAGCCCCGGCACGTCCTCCAGATCGTCCGTGCCGTCGCGCTCCGCGACGAGCGGGCAGATGACATAGGCCTGCTGCCCGGCGCCCAGCGCCTCGCGCACGGCGCCGTATGCGATGTCGCGGTTGGCGTCGTCGAGCACCTGCGTGGTGACGCCGGCGCCCTTCACGGGCCGCTTGCGGATGATGCTCGTCTCGAGGTCGCCGTAGACCGACAACGCGAGCGTGCGCGGAATGGGCGTCGCCGTCATGACGAGAAGATCCGCGCCGGGACCCTTGGCGCGCAGTGCGTTGCGCTGCCCCACGCCGAAGCGATGCTGCTCGTCGATGACCACCAGCGAGAGGCGCCGGAACGCGACGTCGTCGGAAAGCACCGCATGGGTGCCGAACAGCACGTCGATGGAGCCGCAGCGCACGCGATCGACGATCTTCGCGCGCTCGCCCGCCGGGGTGGCGCCGGTCAGGAGCGCGGAACGGATGCCCGCGCGCTCAAGGACGGGCGCGCATTTGACGGCGTACTGCTGTGCAAGGACGCCGGTCGGGGCCATGACGCACGCCTGCGTCCCCGTATCGGCGACCGCCGCGAGCACCACCATGGCGACCGCGGTCTTGCCCGTTCCGACGTCTCCGAGCAGCAGCCGGTTCATCACGCGGTCCGCTCGGGCCATATCCGCGAGGATCTCGTCGACCGCCGTCGCCTGCTCATCGGTGAGCGCGAAGGGGAGCTCTGCGCGCACACGTGCGACATGCTCGCCCACGCGGTGCGCGATCGGCTCGATATCGAGCAGGTTGGCATCGTTGCGCAGCCGAAGCGCGAGCTGCAGCAGCAGGACCTCGTCGTAGGCGAGCCTTTTGCGCGCGAGGTCGCGCTCCCCCATCGAGGAGGGGAAATGGATGCTGCGCAGCGCCCGCGAGAGGCTCATGAGGCCGCGGCGCGCCCTCAATCGCGCGGGAAGCGGGTCGGGTATGTCCGCCACCGCCTCGAGAGCGGTGGAGACGATGCGCCGCATCCAAGCCTGCGACACGCCCTCGCCCACCGCGTGGACGGGCACGATCGTGCCGGATGCCGACTGCGCATCGAGCTTCTCGTAATGGGGAGAGCTCATCTGCTTGAAGCCGTAGGCGAACTCGACCTTGCCCATCACGGCGAGCCGGTCGCCCGCCTTCAGGTCGCGTGACAGCCACGGCTGCTTGAAGAAGGCGACCTGGAGCACCGACGTAGTGTCGACGAGGTAGACCTCGGTGACCGTCATGCGCGGGCGCGGGCGCTTCTCGACCACGCGGTCGACCGTCGCCACGATCGTGCAGACCTGCCCGAGCGGCGCGGACTCGATCGTGTACGCATGCGAGAAATCGAGGTATCGGCGCGGAATATGGGAGAGGAGGTCCCCCACCGACTCGATCCCGAGTCGACGAAGGGCCTCCTCCCGTGCACCGGAAACATATTTCAGCCGGGAGACGTCCTGCTCGAGCGCGGCGACGCGCGCCATGCGCGACGACTCCACGGGCGCCGTGATCCCGCTTGCCATGCGCCTCCTATTCGATGGAGAAGATCACCGGGTAGAGCGGTTGCTCGCCACGATGGGGGTCGACCTCGAGATCGGGGTGGGCCTCCTCGATGGCGGAGACGAGCTCGTCGAAATCGTCGTCGTCCATATCGGCGCCGGCGAGGATCGTGAGCGTATCGCCCTCCTCCTCGTCCTGCATGCGCGCGATGCAATCGAGGGTGACCTGCTTCACGTCGCTTCCGACGACATCGATGGAATCGCAGATGATGCCCATGACGTCGCCCGCATGGATGGGCGTGCCGTCGGCGGCCTGCGAGTCGCGCACCGCCGTGGTGACCTCGCCGTCGCGGACCTCGGAGATGGCATCGGTCATCGCCTCGACGACCTCGTCGAGCGGCGTGTCGGGCATGACGGCGAACAGCGCGGAGAACGCCTGGGGGACCGTCTTGGTGGGAACGACCGCGACCTTCTTGTCCTCGCACGCGGAAGCGGCGGCCTCGGCCGCCATGCGGATGTTGCCGTTGTTCGGAAGGATGATGACGGCCTCGGCGTTGACGCGGTTGACGGCGTCGAGCAGGTCGGCGGTGGAGGGGTTCATGGTCTGGCCGCCGGAAACCGTCACGTCAACGCCCATCGACTGGAGAATCTCGGCCTCACCGGAACCTGCGGCGACCGCCACGAAGCCGAGCGGCTTGGCGGGCTCGGAGGGTGCAGCGGGCGCGGCGGAAGGCGCGGCGTCGCCGCCATCCTGATCGGCGTGGATCTTCGCCGTGCGCTCGTGGGACTCCATGTCCATGTTGTGGATGAACACCTCGTAGATCTGACCGAACTGGAGCATGTGCTCGAGCACGAGGTTCGGGGTGTTGGAGTGGACGTGGATCTTGTAGTCGGGATAGGAGCCGACCAGGAGCTCGCAGTCGCCCATGGACGCCAGGAACTTCAGGCACTCCTCCTCGTCGAAGCGGCGCTCCGCCTTGAAGAGGAACTCGTTGCAGTAGCGGTACTCGGAGCCCTCCCAGTCGTCGTTGGCCTCGATCTCGACGCGCCCGAGCGCGCTTTCGCGCGCGGAGCTCGCATCGAAAGTGGTCGAGAAGTCCTCGATCTGCGCCGTGCGCCCCTGCGCCGCGGCGACGAAGTTCTCCAGGAAGATGGCGAAACCGAACGCGCCGGAATCGACCACGCCGTTCTCCTTGAGGACGGGAAGCAGATCGGGCGTGCGGGCGACGGACTGATAGGCCTCGACGACGATGGCGTCGAGCGCCTCCTCGACGCTCATCTTCTTTTTCTCGCACTCGTCAGCCTTGGTGGAGATGTCGCGAAGCACGGTGAGGATGGTGCCCTCGACCGGCTTGCGCACGGCCTGGAACGCGACCTTCACCGCACGGCGGAGGGCGGCGGCCACGTCCGCGCTCGAAGCGGGATCGGTAGCGGGGATGAGGCCCTCGGCGACGCCGCGCAGGATCTGGGAGGTGATGACGCCGGAGTTGCCGCGCGCGCCCATGAGCGACCCGTGCGTGATGGCGCCGGCGATAGCCTCCATGTCGGCATCGACGGGAAGAGCGGTGAGCTCCTTGACCACCGACGCGAGCGTCAGCGACATGTTGGTTCCGGTGTCGCCGTCGGGCACCGGGAACACGTTGAGTTTGTTGATATCCTCCGCCTTGTCGGCCACAGCCTTAGCCGCGATCGGGAAGCACGTGCGGATAGTTTTCGCGATCATGTTGGTGTACTCCGTAAGACTCGAAACGGTGATTAACCACGCGACTTCAGCGCGTCGATGTGGATGGCGACCTTGAGGTTCGCGGGGTTGATCTGCGCGATCTCGGAAAGCGTGAACGAAACGGAGCTCGCGAGGTTCTGGCAGACGGACTTCATGTTCACGCCGCTCTCGAGCACGATATGAAGGTCGAGCTGCAGTCCGTTCTCGGTCGCGGAAACGAGCACGCCCTTGCGTAGGCGCTGTCCGGGAAGCAGGCGCATGGACTCGACGCCCTGCTGCTGTTCGGCCATGCCGACCACGCCGTAACAGGACATGGCGGCGTAGCCTGCGATATCGGCGATAACGTCGTTGGAGACGCTCAGGCTGCCGGGGATGATGTCAGACACGGTAATCTCCTTCCTGGATGCGCGAGCCGCATCGGCCATGGGAGCAATCAATCTAACATTCTACAACGTCGTGGGGGCTCGCGGCGCTCAAACTCGATGCTCCATATGTGCGGTTATACCCGGCGGGCAGACGGCAAGATCGCGCATGAGGGCGATGCGGGCGTTCGGGACGGGTAGAATTGAACGAGGATGTACAGCTCGAGGGAACGGCGGTCTCACATGATCAAGAAACTCATCCTCGTCAGACACGGCAAAGCGGCGCCCACGGCTCCGGGGCAAGCGGATTTCGACCGCGAGCTCACCGACGCCGGACGCGCGGCGCTCGCGTCGGTCGATGGCTTCATGCGAACGTTCTACCTGCTTGACGCCCACAGCGCCTCGCATGCGACGCTGTGGTCGAGCCCGGCCGCGCGCGCCATGCAGACGGCGGCGGAGGTGAATCGCGCCCTCGGGGGCGAGATCGATACCGTTCCGGTCGACACCCTGTGGGAGCAAGACGAAGAAGCCTTCCTGCAGCAGCTTGCCGAGACGGACGCCGACTGCCTGATCGCCGTCGGACACATCCCCTTCATGAACAACATGGTCGAGCGCCTGACCGGCATCACGCTCTCCTTGAAGCCGGGCGGCATGGCGACCATCGATCTAGAAGAAGGCGGCACCAGCGGCGCGCTCGATTGGTTCGTGCAGGGCCCGCCCGTCAAGGAAAGCCGCTGATCGACGCGAAGACAGGAGCCGCACATGGATGAGATTCTGGACTACCTCAAGAAGAACCCGACTTATTTTCTCGCCACCGTCGATGGAGACGGCGATCCGCAGGTTCGCCCCTTCGGCACCATCGCGAAATTCGAGGGCAGGCTCTATATCCAGACGGGCAAGGTGAAGCCGGTCTCCGATCAGATGCTCGCCCATCCCCGTATCGCGATCTGCGCGACCGACGACACGGGAGGCTGGCTCCGCCTCGAGGCGGACGCGCTGCTCGACGACCGGCTCGAGGCGCGCCAGGCGGTCCTCGACGAGTACCCCGAGCTTCAGGGCATGTACGCCGCCGACGACGGCAATTGCGAGGTGTTCGCCCTGCACAACGTGCACGCGACGTTCTGCTCGTTCACGGCAGAGCCCCGAACGCTCGAGTTCTAGGGAAACACTGATTACTTGCTTTCGCGGTCATTTGGGGACGGGTTCGTTTCAACCCATTGTCAGCGGCGTAAGGTGCCCATGGGATGGAACGAACCCGTCCCCAATTGACCCATTCTACATATTAGAAGGATTCACCTTATGCCAACGATCGATCTTGACTCCGACCTGACCGTGTTCGAATACCCCTACCACGTGCGGTACAGCGAGGTCGGGCACCGCGGGCTCATGACCGCGCCGGCCCTCATCAACGCCTTTCAGGACTGCAGCACGTTCCAGTCGGAGGCGCTCGGCGTCGGCATGGCCTGGCTCAGAAACGAGCAACGCGCCTGGGTGCTCACCCACTGGCAGATCGTCGTTGACCGCTATCCTTCCCTCTGCGAGGAGATTGCGGTCGGGACCTTCGCCAACTCTTTCAAGGGCTTCACCGCGAAACGCAACTTCTACATCAAAGACAACGCGGGCAAGTACATCGCACGAGCCCAGTCGAGCTGGGCGTTTATCGATCTGTCCACCGGTCGGCCCACCCGTCCCACGCCCGCGCACATCGACCCCTACGGCAGCCATGACCCGCTGGAGTTGCCCGCCGAGGACCGGCGCGTCAAGCTGCCCGACGTCCTCGAGCCGCGCGAGCCCATCACCGTCCGCCGCGGGCTGATCGACACCAACGAGCACGTCAACAACTGCCAGTACGTGCAGATGGCGCTCGAGCTGCTCCCGCGCGAGACGGCCCCGACGAGCATCCGCGTGGATTACCGTCGCGCTGCTGTGCTGGGCGATACCATCTACCCGAGCATCGGCCAGACGGGGCAGCGCACCGTCGTCACGCTGAACGACAGCGCGGGCGCGCCCTTCGCCGTCGTCGAGCTCGCATAGGGGGCGGCTCCGATGGTATCTGCAATCGAGAACGTCGTGTTCGACATGGGCAACGTCCTGATGACCTTCGACGGGAAGTCATTCTCGCGCAGATTCACCGACACCGAGGACGACGCGGCGCTGCTGTACGCGGCGCTTTTCGGACGCACCGAGTGGGCCCTGCTCGACGCGGGGGCGATCAGCCATGACACGATGCGCAGGGTTGCCGAAAACCACCTTCCCGAGCGCCTGGTCCCCAATCTGCATGCCTGCCTGGAAGGATGGCCGCATCTGTCCCGTCCGATCGACGGCATATGCGACCTCGTGCCCAGGCTCAAGGACGCGGGCTATGGGCTCTACCTGCTCTCCAACGCATCGACTTCGATCGACCGGCAACTAGCCCACTGCCCCGTCTACCCCCTTATGGACGGGCGCGTGGTGTCCGGTTTCGAGCGGATGATGAAGCCCGACCCCGCGATCTTTCGGCTGCTGTGCTCCCGATACGGCTTGGAGCCGTCCTCGTGCCTGTTCGTCGACGACAATGAGGACAACTGCCGCGGAGCGGAGGCGGCCGGCATGCAGGCGTTCCACTTCACCGGCGACGCCGCGCCGCTCGAGCGCATGCTTCTTGAGGCGTAAGGAGCCTGCTGTCACGGACGGGCGATTCTGCGGATATCAGCGGCCCTGCAGCTCATGCCCAAGCCACTGCTCGATCATGTGGCGCGCGATGGAAGCGCGTCCGGGCGGCTCGATAGCACCGGTCCCGACCTCATCCTCGAGCTCCTCGCGCGTGAACCAGCGAGCCTCGCCGACTTCCTCGTGATCGACGCGCACCTCTCTGCTCAGGGCGTAGGCGCGGAAGCCAAGCATGATGGAGGCGGGAAACGGCCAGGCCTGCGAGCCGAGGTAGCGCACCTCCCCGATTTCGATTCCGACCTCTTCCATGGCCTCCCGCCGCACCGCGTGCTCCAGGCTCTCCCCCGCCTCGACGAACCCGGCAGACACCGAGTGGAACCGTGGCCGCCACGCACGGTTGTGCTGGAGCAGGATCCGGTCCTCGTCATCGACGATGGCGGTGATGACCGCCGGCTCGATACGCGGGAACAGCAGGCGCTTCGCATCGTGGGGATTGGTGCACGCCTGGGCCCATCCGGACAGGATCGGCCGCACCGGGGCGCCGCAGGCGGGGCAGAACCGCTGCGAGCGCTGCCAGGTGCACACGGCGACCGCGCTGGTGGCAAGGCCCACGTCCCGCGCGGAGGCGCAGGGCGCAAACGACCTCAGCTCGATCCAATCGAACCCCTCGCGCAGCGACTGAACGCGACCGTCGCATGCGGGCTCAGGTCCTGCCGCCGGAACGTCATCGCGCGGGATGGTCGTCCGCGGCGTCACGTCGATGCCGATATAGGAGACGCCTGAGCCCTCGGTGTGATCGACCCCGAGGTAGACCGTCAGCAAACCGTTCGCCCCGGCGAGCTCGCCGATATCTGGCGCGGAAAGGAGCGCGAGCTCGAGCTCGCCTGTTGGCGCCTGGGCATCGGGGCGCGGAGCCGCCGGGTCCTCGGTGCAGGACAGTTCGCCCGTGCCGCATGACGCATGCTGCTTGGGCACGGCGACGCATGCCCCGTCGACGAGCACGACGCGCGTCGCCGCATCCCGGACGAGCCGGTCGAGCAGGCCCTCGTCGCCTCGATGGTCGACATCGAGGTCGACGACCGTCTGCGACAGCGGCAGCGAGGTGAGGGCGCCCACATGGGCAAACGTCGATGGCGCGGGATCAGCGGACATCGGGTGAGCTCCTTTCTCGAACGTGCATAGGGGGGACGTACCTTATTCATGCAAGTATGCATGAATAAGGTACGTCCCCCCTATGCACTTCTGATGGAGGGATGACGGACGCGTCCGGGATTCGAGAACCGCTATCATAGAAACGGTCACATGACGCACATCGCCTCTTCTCATGATGAGATTGGAAGACCTTGGCTATCTCCCCAGTATTTCGATATGGTGCAACCGCCTGCTGCCTCGGCATAGCGCTGATGGCAGGGCTCTCCGGATGCGGGCGCTCACCGGTTGCCGACGGCGGGTCCGCCGCCTCGGCCCTCGAAGGGTCCGCGCAGACGTCAGGGCGATGCGCCCGCGCGGCCACCTCCTCGTTCCGCAACGCCGATCTCGGCTGCGACCTGCGCCACACCGGCACCCTCGAGCTCGCGTATGCGCGAAACTTCACCGTCGATGAATACGAGGGCGGATACCGCCTGGTGTGCATCTCGAACGGCGAGCGATTCCTCGTCATCCCCGAGGGCGCATCCGTCCCGGAAGGCCTCGCCGCCGACATCGTGACCATCCGACAGCCCGCACGCACGTATCTCGTCTCGACGGGCATGATCTGCCTGCTCGACGAGATCGATGCGCTCGATGAGGTGTCCGTCTCCTCGGTCACCGCCGAAGACAGCCCGAGCGAACGCCTGTCGCAGGCGATCGAGGACGGCGCGGTCTCATACGGCGGAAAGTACAGCGCGCCCGATTTCGAGCTCATCGCACAGACGGGCTGCACGCTCGCCATCGAGAACACCAAGATCAACCACGCGCCCGACATCAAGCAGAAGCTGCAGGACCTCGGCGTCACGGTCCTCACCGAGCAGTCCTCGAGCGAGCCCGAGGTCCTGGGCCGTCTCGAATGGATCAAACTCATGGGCGTGGTGTTCGGCCGAGAGGACGAGGCGAACGAGGCGTTCGCGCGCATCGCGCAACGGGTCGAGGACACCGCCGCGCAGGCGCCCACCGGAAAAACCGTCGCCTTCTTCTACATCAACGACGACGGGGCCGCGGTGACCCGCCGCTCGACGGATTACGTCTCGCAGATGATCGAGCTCGCAGGCGGCACGTTCCTATCATTCGATCCCACGGACGATGCAGAAGGGTCGAGCTCGGTTCAGGCCGTCATAGACCTCGAGACCTTCTACGCGCGCGCCAAAGACGCCGACGTCGTGATCTACAACACAACCGTGGACTCCTCAGTGGCCTCCATCGACGACCTGATCGGCAAAAACCCGCTGCTGGCGGACTTCAAGGCGATCCAGGAAGGCAACGTGTTCGCTTGCGACGAGGACATGTACCAGGCGATGACGAGCATGGACGGCATCATCGGCGATATGCGCTCAGCGCTCACCGGCGCCGACGGGAACGCCAGCTACATCTGGAAACTGGGGTGACGTATGAGCTTTATGAATAACAGGGGCGTCGCAGACAGCGCGGCGGGCAGGCGCTTCGCACGCGTCGTCGGCGTCAACGCGGCGCTTGCCGTCGCGCTGTTCGCCCTCATCGTCGTCAACCTGTGCGTCGGCAGCGTCGGGACCTCCCCGCTCGACGTGCTGCGCATCCTGTCGGAGGGGTCGACCGGTCAGACGGCGAGCCAGGTCATCTGGGAGATCCGTCTTCCCCGCGTGGCTCAGGCCGTCCTGCTCGGAGGGGCGCTCTCGCTATCCGGCTTCCTGCTCCAGACGTTTTTCAACAACCCCATCGCCGACCCGTTCGTGCTGGGAATATCTTCGGGCGCTCGCCTTGTCGTGGCGCTCACCATGATCGTCGTTCTCGGGGCCAACCAGGTGATGGACTCCTGGATGTCGGTCGGTGCCGCCCTGATCGGCTCTCTTGCCACCATGGGATTCGTACTGCTGATAGCGCGGCGCGTGCGCAGCCAGAGCATGCTGATCGTCGCCGGCGTGATGGTCGGCTACATCTGCTCGGCGGCAACGAACTTCCTTATCGCCTTCGCCGACGACCAGAGCATCGTCAACCTCCAGAACTGGTCGCAGGGAAGCTTCTCCGGCGCGCGCTGGGATGACACCGCACTCATCGCCATCATGGTCGCCGTCACGGTCGCGGCCGTCTTTGCGCTCTCAAAGCCGCTGGGCGCATACCAGCTCGGAGAGCCCTATGCCCGAAGCGTCGGCGTCAACGTGCTCGGCCTGCGCCTGCTCATCGTGTTGATTTCGAGCCTTCTGTCCGCATGCGTCGTGGCGTTCGCCGGCCCGGTGTCGTTCGTGGGCATCGCGGCACCCCACCTTGCCAAGCTCGCCATCGGATCGTCGCGCCCGCTGTTCGTCATCCCGACCTGCTTTCTGGCCGGAGCCGTGTTCTGCTGCGGATGCGACCTTCTGGCACGCATGCTCTTCTCCCCTGTCGAGCTGTCCGTGAGCGCCGTCACCGCGGTCTTCGGCGCACCGGTGGTCATCGCGCTCATGTTGAAGAGGAGGTCGTTTCGATGACGGAGCCCACCCGCTCGACCCCGGCAAGCCGCCCCGCGCTCGCCCTTCGCGACGTGTCGGTCGGCCATACCGAGCGGCCGCTGATCGAGCACATCGACCTCGCCGTCTTTCCCGGTCAGGTCACGGCCCTGATCGGCCCTAACGGATCAGGGAAGACGACGCTGCTCAAAACCATCGCAGGGCAGCTCAGGCCGCTTTCCGGGTCCATCGAGCTGTGCGGGGAAGATCTCCAGGCGATGCAGGTCTCGAAGACCGCCCGCATCATGAGCGCGCTGTTCACCGGCCGTCCCCGGACCGAGCTGCTGACGACGAAGGATATCGTCGATGCGGGCAGATACCCCTACACGGGTCGCTTGGGAACCCTGTCCGATGACGACGAGCAGGTGGTCCGCGAGGTCATGGAGGCGACGGGGACCTGGGTGCTGCGCGACCGCGATTTCGCGCACATGAGCGACGGCCAGCGCCAGCGCGCCCTCATCGCGCGGGCGCTCTGCCAGCAACCGCGCGTGCTGCTGCTCGACGAGCCCACCTCGTACCTGGACATCCGCGCGCAGATCGACATGCTCCAGCTCCTGCGCCGCTACGCACGGGAGCGCGGCATCGCGGTACTGGCATCGCTCCATGAGATCGAGCTCGCGCAGAAGGCAGCCGACCGCATCGTCTGCATCCGAGACGGCCGGGTGCTGCACCAGGGTGAGCCATCCGAGATCTTCACGGCGCCCGTGATAGCGGACCTGTACGACCTCGACCGCTCGAGCTTTATCGACGCGTTCGGCAGCGTCGAGCTCCCCCGCCCCGAAGGCAGGCCGCGCGTGTTCGTTATCGCCGGAGGGGGAAGCGGCGCTGCGGGATGCTTCAGGGAGCTCCAGCAAGCCGGCGTCCCGTTTTCCGCCGGCGTGCTTCACGGCAGCGATGTCGACGGCCTGCTCGCCGCGAGCCTTGCCGCGACCGTCATATGCGAGCGGGATTTTGAGCCGATATCCGATGGGGCGATCGAGAGGGCGAAGCAGGAGGTAAGGGGATGCGGCGCGCTGATCTGCTGCCTCGAGCGCTTCGGGCGCATGAACGAGCGAAACGGCGAGCTCGTGGCCTATGCCCATGAGCTCGGCCTGCCCGTGTTCCCCTCCGCGAAGGCGTATCTCGATTCGCTCGATCTATAGGAGAGGCACCGAGGCGTTCGTTCCGAGCCAAACGGGGGCATGCAAATTGGGGACGTACCTTCCGCATGCAAACATGCATGCGGAAGGTACGTCCCCAATTTGCATCGGCCGCGGGAGCTCCGTCAGCGGCTTTCCCGGTATGCCGCGGCTGCGGAGACGAAGCTCTTCCACAGGTTGAAGTCGGTCTCCATCTTGCGCCATGTGTACTCGGGATGCCATTGAACGCCCAGGCAGAAGCGCTCGCCGGACACCTCGATGGCCTCGGGGATGCCGTCGGTCGCGCATGCCACGAGCTCGACCCCCTCCCCGAGCCGATCGACGCAGCAATGATGGCTCGAGTTCGCCTGCACGAGGCTGAAACCGCCCACCGCGCGCTCCAGGAGCGACCCCGCCTTGATCTCCACGGGGTGCGCCGGATCGTTCAGGATCGCCGTGTGCCGCCAAAGCGCCATGCCGCTCTCGGGCTTCCTGCTCGGCACGTCCATGCACAGGCTTCCGCCCAGCGCGACGTTCAGGACCTGCATGCCGCGGCACGCGCAGAACAGCGGCGTGTGGGAGCCGATCGCCGCCTTGATGAGCTTCACCTCGAACGCGTCGCGCTCGGGGCACAGGAGCTGCTCGTCGTACGGGCTGTTGTCGCCCCAAAGCGCGGGCGAGACATCATGGCCGCCGGGAACCGCGATACCGTCGGCCATCGAGACCATCTCGGCGATGACGTCATCGTCGTCGGTGAGCGACATGACCAGCGGCAGGCCGCCGGCGGCAAGGATGGCGTCCAAAAACACGGTGGCCGCCGTCTCCTCGGGAGCCAGGCGCTCGGGCATCTTGAGACAGGGCTGGCACAGCTCGTAGCGAGGGGCAACCAGGATGAGCGGGCGTCCCGCACGGGCGCGGTTGATGTCGTCGGTATCGGCCATACTGCCTCATTTCTCAAGCGAATTCAGAAAAGGAAGGGATGCGCCCGCATCCGGCACATCCCCGAGTGACGTCAGTGACCCTTGATCGAGTCGAGGAAGTCACGGGCGCGCTGCGTCGCGGGATGGTCGAAGAACTGGTCGGGGGCGCCCTCCTCCACGATCTGGCCGTCCGCCATGAAAACGACGCGGTCCGCCACGCGACGCGCGAAATTCATCTCGTGCGTCACGACGACCATGGTCATGCCGCCGCGCGCGAGCTCGACCATGACATCCAGCACCTCGTTGATCATCTCGGGGTCGAGCGCGCTGGTGGGCTCGTCGAACATCATGGCCTTGGGGTTCATGGCCAGCGAGCGGGCGATGGCCACGCGCTGCTGCTGGCCGCCGGACAGCTGCGCGGGGACCTTTGCCGCCTGCTCGGCGACCCCCACGCGAGCCAGCAGCTCCATCGCGCGCTTCTCGGCATCCTCGCGCTTCATGCCCAGCACGTCGATGGGCCCGAGCGTCACGTTCTCGAGAATGGTCTTGTGGGCGAACAGGTTGAAGCTCTGGAACACCATGCCGAGCTCCGCACGCATCGCGGCAAGCTCGCGGCCCTCGGCGGGAAGCGGCTTGCCCTCGATGAGGATCTCGCCCGAATCGATCGTCTCGAGGCGGTTGATGGTGCGGCACATGGTCGATTTGCCCGATCCGGACGGCCCGATCACCACCAGCACCTCGCCGCGCGAGACCTTGAGGTTGATGTCGCGCAGCACGTGAAGGTCCCCGAAATGCTTCTCGACGTGCCTCAGCTCGATAACGGGCACATCGTCTCTTGTATCCATCGTCATTGGCTAATCCGATCTCTCGAGGCAGGTAGGCAAAGGTCTAGCGGATGATCTTGACGCCGAGGCGCTCGGCGATGACCGCAGACAGCTTGTTGATGGCAAAGTTCAGCAGGATGTAGACCACCGCCACGGTGAAGTACATCGATACGAGCGCGTCGTAGTTGGTGATCAGGACGCGCGCGTTCTGCATGAGGTCAGGATAGCTCACCACGTACGCCACGGTCGTGTCCTTGACGACCACGACCAGCTGGGAGATGAGCGAGGGGATGACGAAGCGGATCGCCTGGGGCAGCACGATCTTGAACATGATGCGCGCCGGCCTCATGCCGAGCGACATCGCCGCCTCCACCTGACCGCGCGGGACGGCGTTGACGCCGGCGCGCAGCACTTCGGCGAGCACGCCGGATGCGGCGAGCATGACCGGGAGCGTGATCATCCAAAACGACGAGAGCTTGATGCCGTACTGGGGAACGACCAGGAAGAAGAAGTAGATCAGAAGCAGGCTCGGAACGCCGCGGAAGAAGTCCGTCACGATGCGGCACGCAACGGACAGCGGCTTGATACCGCTCGTTCGTCCCAGCATGAGCACGAGCCCTAAGATCAACGACAGGACGCCGGCAGTCAGCGCGACCGCCAGCGTTCCGCGAAATCCCTGGAACAGGTAGCGCCAGGTGGTCGCCTGACCCAAAAACGTCCAGTAGCGCGGAGCAAGCTGCCCGGTGACGTAGAACTGGCGGACGATCAGAGCGATACCGACCGCCACCGCTGCCAGCGAGAGGACGGTACCGATGATCATGCGGCGACGCGTGCGCGGACCGGGCGCCTCGTAGAGCGCGTCGCGGATGCTCATAGGCTTGCCATGGGTGCTCATCGCAGGATCCTCACCTTCTTATCCAGACGGTTTCCCGCAAGACCGATCACGGCGGCCGTACCGACATAGCCGAGCGCCGCGATCAGGAAGGCGAGGATGCCGCCGGTCGAGCGCGTGTTGATATACGAGACGACTCCGGTGAGCTCCTGGGGGCTCATGGGAACCTGCGAACCCAGGGCCGTGGTGAGCATGACCGCGATAAGCAGGTTCGTCATGGGCAGCACCGCCGACCGAAGCGCCTGCGGAATCACGATCTGCTGGATGATCTGCCTGAACGTGAGGCCGAGCGAGCGCGCGGCCTCGATCTGGCCGACACCGATCGTGTTGATGCCGCTCATGAAGTTCTCGGAGCCGAACGCTGAGCCCATCAGGATCGTCGTGACGATCACGCAGGTGCGGTAATCGAGCACGAGCCGCAGGTTCGGCAGCGCGTACACGATGATGACGAGCAGCGCCACGCCGGGGATGTTGCGAAAGATCTGGACATACAGGTCGCCGACCAACCGTAACGGCTTGAGCGGCGAGATGCGCATGACCGTGATGGCAACCGAGAGCACCATCACGAACGCGAACGACACCGCCGTCATCCACCAGGTGGTGACAAGACCCGTCAGATATAGCTGACCGTAGGTCGAGAGCAGCTCAGATAGGCCCATGCACCCTCCTTACCACAGCAGGGCCGACGCGTACACACGCCGGCCCTGCGCCATCGCTGATGTACCGAGAAGGCACCGATCGACTCGGCTTACGCCGGGCCAGCCACGGGGCCGGCCGCCGTGCGGGCAACCGGTCGGCGCTTCCCTTGCGAAACGCGCGCCGTACCCGACGCGCACAGGACCCTTACGCCCCGATCGCGGGAGGCTCGGGGGCCTCGGCGATATCGGCACGGTCGCCGATGCACACCTGCCACAGCTCAGACCAGGTGCCGTCCTGCTCGATGGTGGTCAAAAAGTCGTTGACGAACGCCACGCCATCGGAGTCGTGCGGAAGGCCGATTCCGTAGGCGTCGACGGGGCCGAACTCCTCGCCCGCAAGACGGTACTTGCCCGGGTTGCGCGTCATGGCGCCGAGCTGCATCGTGGCGTCGATGACGTAGGCGTCGACACGGCCCTGCTCAAGCGCGGTGCGCGCCTCCTCGTCGGTCGCGAACTCCTGGATGTTCGCATCCGGGGCGTACTCCTCGAGCACCGACGGGCCCGTGGAACCGGACTGCGCGGCGACGTTCTTGCCGGCGAGGTCGTCGACGCCGTTGATGTCGGAGTTGTCGGCCATGACGAGGATGCCCTGCTGCGTCGTGTAGTACGGGCCCGCGAAGGAGATGATCTCCTTGCGCTCGTCGGTGATGGAGTAGGTGGCGAACACCGCATCGACCTGGTCGTTGGTCAGGACGGACTCGCGCGTGTTGGACGTCACCTGCGTCAACTCGTAGGCGTCCGGATCGCCCAGGATGTAGTTGGCGAGCATCTGGAACAGACCGGCATCGAAGCCGCGGACCTTGTTGTCCTTCTCGTTCATGAGGCAGAAGAGCATCGAGGTCTGGACGCCGCCGACGCGCATCGTGCCGGCGTCCTTGATCTTGGTGGCCCAGGTGCTCGCCGCGATGGCGGCGTCGTCGGCAACGGGACCGGAGGCCACGAGCTCGTCGTAGGCCGCCGCGTCGATCTGGGTGCCCTCGGACTCCTCGGACGTGTCATCCGAGGCGGAGGAGGAACCGGCGGGAGCGGGGGCCTCCTCATCCGAGCAGCCGGCAAGACCAAAGGCGGCAACGCCCGCCAGCGCGCCCATGCCGAGCAGCGCATGGCGGCGATCGATCGGGTACTGATCGCGAGAAGTCATACGAGACATAACAGAATTCCTTCCTGTCGCGTGCGAAGCGCACGAACGATACCGCAGGAGCCTGCAGTATTGACCATTGTATGCGGAAATCATACCCATTTACTCAGAATTGCCTACGTTTCGGTCTCATTAACGGGATGCGCACAACCTCGCGCCCCCTGCGTATGCAAAACCCTCCAGACGACGACCTCGGCCGTATAAAAGGTCGAGCCGTCATCTGGAGGGCGCACTCAAGGGATCGTCACGATGCCGTCGGGGCTACTCCTCTTCCCCGCCGTCCGTGAACTGCGAGTTGTAGAGCTCGGCGTAGAAGCCGTCCTTTGCGAGCAGCTCCTCGTGCGTGCCGGACTCGACGATATCGCCGTCGCGCAGCACCAAGATGACGTCCGCGTTGCGAATCGTCGACAGGCGATGCGCGATCACGAAGCTCGTCCTGCCCTGCATGAGCGCGTCCATGGCGCGCTGGATGCGCTCCTCGGTGCGCGTGTCCACGTTCGAGGTCGCCTCGTCGAGGATCAGGATGGGACGGTCCGCGATGAACGCGCGCGCGATCGTCAGCAGCTGCTTTTGGCCCTGGCTCACATTGGAGGCATCCTCGTTCAGCTCGAACGCGTAGCCGCCGGGAAGCGTGCGGATGAAGTGGTCCGCCAGGGCGGCGCGGGCCGCCGCATGGACCTCGTCGTCGCTCGCGTCGGCGCGGCCGTAGCGGATGTTCTCGAGCACGGAGCCCTTGAACAGCCAGGTGTCCTGAAGCACCATGGCGAAGTTCTCGCGCAGGTCGTCGCGCGCGTACTCGCGCACATCGACGCCGTCCACGCGAATCGCGCCCGCGTTGACGTCGTAGAAGCGCATGAGCAGCTTCATGAGCGTCGTCTTGCCCGCGCCCGTGGGCCCCACGATCGCGACCGTCTGGCCGGGCTGGATGTCGCACGAGAAGTCATGGATGATCGTCTTGTTGGGCACGTAGCCGAACTTCACGTGGTCGAACTGGACGGTGCCCTTGCTGCGCTGCGGCAGCTCCGGCGTGGCGGCGTCGGCGGACTCCTCGGGCTCGTTCAGGAACTCGAACACGCGCTCCGCTGCCGCGGAAAGCATCTGGATCATGTTCGACACCTGCGTGAGCTGGGTGATCGGCTGCGTGAAGTTGCGCACGTACTGCATGAACGCCTGGATGTCGCCGACGCTGATGGCTCCCGCGACCGCCAAAAAGGCGCCGAACGACACCACGGCGACGTAGGCGAGGTTCGCGACGAAGTTCATGATCGGCTGCATCAGGCCCGAGAGGAATTGCGAGCGCCAGCCCGCCTCGTAGAGCAGGTTGTTGTCGGCATCGAAGTCGGCGACGGCGCGCTGCTCGCGGTTGAACACCTTGATGACGTTTTGACCGGAGAAGCTCTCCTCGATGACGCCGTCGACCTTGCCGAGCAGCGTCTGCTGCTGGCGGAAGTAGCGCTGGGACGAGCGGACGACGAGGACGACGAGGACGAGCGACACCGGGATGGTCAGAAACGTCAGGCCGGCAAGCGCGACCGACACCGAGATCATCATGACGGTGACGCCGATGATCTGCGTGATCGAGGTGATGAGCTGGGTGACGCACTGGTTGAGCGACTGGCCGACCGTGTCGACGTCGTTGGTGATGCGCGACAGCACGTCGCCGACCGCGTTGCTCTCGAAGTAGGACAGCGGCATGCGGTCGATCTTCTCGACGATCTCGCGGCGCATACGGTAGCACACGCGCTGCGTCACGCCCGTCATGAGCCACCCCTGCAGGAAGTTGAAGCCAGCGGAGGTGATATACAGGCACAGCAGGCCGGCGAGGATGTATCCGATACCGGCGAAGTCGATGGAGCCCGTACCCATGATCTTGGCGCTCAGGCCCTCGAAGAGCTTGGTGGTAGCCTGGCCCAGTATGCGCGGGCCCACGACGTTGAACACCACGGAAGCGACGGCGCAGACCAGCGCCACGATGAGCGCGATGCGTTCATGTGCGAGATAGACGACAAGGTGCTTGACCGTGCCTTTGAAATCACGGGCGCGCTCGGACGCGGGCCCGCGGCGTGCGGGACCTGGCATCAGCGCTCACCTCCCTTCTCGGTTGAATCTTCTGCTGCGGCGACGGGCTCCACGCCCTTATCGCCGGACCGCCCCGATGCCGGATGCGCGGGTGCATCCAGTCCGAGCTCGGACTCGGACAGCTGGCTCTTGGCGATCTCGAGGTACTCGGGGCAGGAGCGCAGGAGCTCGGCATGCGTGCCGCGCCCCACGATGCGCCCGTCATCGAGAACCAGGATCTCGTCGGCATGCATGATCGTGGCGATGCGCTGGGCAACGATGATGACCGCGGAGTCGGAGCAGCGCTGGTCGAGCTCGGCGCGCAGGGTCGCATCGGTCTTGTAGTCGAGCGCCGAGAACGAGTCGTCGAACACGAGGACCTTCGGATGGATGGCGAGGGCGCGCGCGATGGAGAGGCGCTGGTTCTGACCGCCCGACACGTTCGTGCCGCCCTGGGAGATCGGGCTTGAGTAGCCGTCCGGCTTGCCCTCGATGAACTCGGTCGCCTGCGCGATCTGCGCCGCCTGGACCATGTCCTCGTCGCTCATGGATTCGTCGCCGTACTTGATGTTGCTCTCGATGGTGCCGCTGAACAGCATGCGCTTCTGCGGCACATAGCCGATGGTGCGGCGCAGCTCGGCCAAGTCGATGTTGCGGATGTCGACGCCATCGAGCGTGATGGAGCCCTCCGTCACGTCGTACAGGCGCGGTATGAGCTGCACGAGCGTCGATTTGCCGCAACCGGTCGAACCGATGATGGCGACGGTTTTGCCCGGCTCGGCCGTGAAGCTGATGTTCTCGAGCGTCGGAACGTCGGCGTCGGGATACGTGAACGTGACGTCGTTGTACGAGACGACGCCTTTCCAGCCCTCGGACCGCTCGCGCGTGACGCGCGCCTCGGGCTCGGGGTTCTTGATGGACGTCTGCGTGTCGAGCACCTCCTGCACGCGGTCGGCGGCGACGCCGGCGCGCGGCAGCATGACCGAGATCATCGTGAGGATCATGAAGCTCATGATGACCTGCATCACGTAGTTGATATAGGCCATCAGCGTGCCGACCTGAAGGTTTCCGGCGTCCACGCCCTGCGCTCCGAACCACACGATGCCGACGGTCGTGGCGTTCATGACGATCATCATCACCGGCATGAGGAACGTCATGCAGCGGTTCGTGAAGATATAGGTGCTCGTGAGCTCGCGGTTCGCCTCGTCATAGCGCTCCTCCTCGTGCTTTTGGCGACCGAAGGCGCGGATGGGCATGATGCCGGTGAGGATCTCGCGCGCGATGAGGTTGTTGCGGTCGACGAGCGACTGCATGATCCGGAACTTGGGCATGGTGACGCCCATGAGCACACCGATCGCGATCGCGATGGCGACGATGGCGACCACGAGGATCCATTCCATCCCGGTGGGGGTGGTCAGCACGCGCACCACGGCGCCAAGGCCCATGCAGGGGGCGAACAGCACGATGCGCAGGCACATCACGGTGATCATCTGGATCTGCTGGATATCGTTGGTCGCGCGCGTGATGAGCGAGGCCGCGGAGAACTTGCTCATCTCCGCCGGCGAGTAATCGAGCACGCGCTCGTAGAGCTGATGGCGAAGGTCGCGACCGATGGCGGCAGACGTGCGGCTCGCGTTAAGCGCCGCGAGTATGGCGCATGCCGCCGAGGCGAGCGCATACCCGAGCATGGTCAGGCCCTGGCTGAACAGGTAGTTGCTCTGCACCGCCGTCAAGTCGACACCGGCATCGCGGTACGCGCTCTCGACGAACTCGATGGCGCGCGACTGGATGATCGAGTCGCCGTTGTCGCCAAGCTGGCGGGTCAGGGTCTCTCGGGATTCGACGAGCTGGTCTTTGGTCACCACGCCCGCATCGACAAGCCTCTCGACGTCCGCGATGTCGATGGTGTCACCGAACATCTGCCGCATGAGCTCGACCGGGTCGGCCGGTGCCGCAGGTGCCTCTTGGGCGGTGCCTGCGTCCGCGGCGGCAGATTCCGTGGCCGCGGCGAACTCGTCGATTGAGACGCCCTCCATGAACTGATAGGCGAGCATCTCCGCCTCGCCCATGAAGCCCTCCAGCGACTCGCGATCCGAGCGGGACCCCGTAAACGTCCGGACGCCGTCGGCGTTGGGCTCGCTGAAATGGGGCTCGACCTGATCGACCTCGGCATCGCTCAAGAACAGCTCGACGCTCGCCAGGTCCTCCGACGTGATCTCATCAGGAACCGTGCTTGAGATACCACCCTGGCTGATGCCGACATCCACGATGTCGCTCATGACTCCGGGCAGCGTGAGCTCGAAGTTCGCCTGCGCGAAAAGCAGCACCAAGGCGATCAGAAAACTGAGCTTGTGGTTCTTCAGAAAGCTGAAAATCCTCACGCGTCCCATCCCCTCCTCATATTGTCGTACCTATACACAACGGCTCATTCTTTCCGAATGACATTCGGAAATTCGCGCGACCCCGGATTCATAAGAACCCAACAACTTAGGCACCTTATTTTTTTGCAAATTGGGGACGTACCTTGCGCGTGCATCTTTGCAAGCAAGGGACACCCCTTTGATGTTGGCGACGGCTATGCCTCCGGGAAATACAAGCACGCCCTGTCGAGCCATGAAAAAAGGCACCCAATGGGTGCCCTGTAGTTCAAAATATACCGTCGGTAACGGTTAACGCGATGTTTGCCGCGAAGTCTTAGGAACGAGCGACCTTGCCGGACTTGAGGCAGTTGGTGCAGACGTTCATCTTGCGACGATGACCATCGACCACAACATACACGCGCTGGATGTTGGGACGGAACTTACGGATGGCGACGCGGTGCGAGTGGCTAATGGAGCGACCAGCAACGGGGTGCTTACCGCAGATCTCACAAACCTTAGACATTTTCGTTAACCTCCTTGGACGGCATAAAACAGCCGTTGAACAAACAGCATTGGACTATAGCACAGTTTGGCGCATCTGCTGAATCTACACATTGAGCACGCGAATATCGGTTTCGCACCGGCAATATAGAGAAAAACCGATCTGGAGCAGTGAACCGCGCTCGCTGCGCACATGCCAGCAAATGCAGAGTAACTATACCAGAATCCCTGAGCAATGCCCCTGAAAAGGGCATCAGCCGCAAAAAGCATCACGTACCAACAAGCACACCACGCCACATGCCCCATCGACGTCGTGGAACCGATTGGTCGGGCCCCCTGATAGAAGCGTCTCATGGAGCAGACGGGCCCCGCGAATGCCGCGCACCGTAGCGAGCCTTGCCACCGTACGACTACGGCATCACCCGAGATGTCGCCCTCGAGATAGTCGATATTCCGATCCCCGTGAAACGCCCGATCTGCTTAACTAGAAGGCCTGCTTCGCGCATGCTGACCAATATGCCGTTGCGCCTCTTCACGCCCAGCGCCTTCACCTCGTGAAGCGCGACGTCCTCGGGCAAAACGCTCAGGGCGCGATCGAGCGCCTCGCCATCATTGAGCCTGCCCGTCCTATGTGATGCGCGGTAGTCGTCGCAAGGCCCGTTCATAAAGTACTCGATCAGCCCTTCTCGGCTACCAGCCAATCCGATGAGGACGTCGGTTTTGCACAACCAGCCGATGTCATCCCTGCACACCCCCGCGTACTCTTGGAAACTGCTCCAGGGATACTCGTCGACCTCGAATCCCGCATCCAGCGCGTTTCTCTGTATATACGTGGCCGCTTGAAGAGCATAACGGTCGGAATTGATAGCCGAGCAGCCGAATCTATTTTGGAATACATGCCCGACTCTTTCCGTGGAGCGATTGAAGTACATGGCGTAACGGCAAAGAAGCAAGTGCATCGCCTTGCTGAATCCATCCGGCCGTTCATCGTCCTCGTTTTCCAGAAGAAGATGAACATGATTTGCCATGAGGCACCAAGCGATGATCGCAACGCGATGGGTCGCACATGATTGCGCCAGCATGTCGAGAAACTTCACGTAATGGTCGTCGGAATAGAAAATAAGCTGGCTACCGACTCC
>DGYMJ06203__coassemble_458_pt1 | contig 26120 bp, 20 predicted proteins | sample DGYMJ06203__metabat2_high_PE_015 | metagenome-assembled genome bin DGYMJ06203
GGTGGAGCCCGAGGAGGTCGCCGGCGTCATGGCAGAGCTCATCGAGGCGGGCAAGATCCGCGCCTGGGGCATCTCGGAGACCAGCGAGGACTATCTGCGCCGCGCCCACGCCGTCTGCCCGGTCGCCGCGGTCCAGATGCGCTACTCCATGCTGGCGCGCTGGAACGAGAGCCTGCTGCCCGTGCTCGACGAGCTCGACGTGGCATTCGTGGCGTTCAGCCCCATGGCCAACGGGTTCCTCACCGGCGCCTACTCGCCCGCGACGAGCTTCGAGGGCTCCCAGGACTACCGCGCGGGCATGCCCCAGTACACCGAGGAGGGCTACGAGAAGGACCGCGCGGTGCTCGGACTGCTGGGAGACATCGCCCGCGAGCACGGCGCCACGATGGCGCAGGTGTCGCTGGCGTGGATGCTGTGCCGCAACCCGCGCATCGTACCCATTCCCGGCAGCCGCAAGCCCGAGCGCCTGCGCGAGAACCTCGCCTCCTGCGACGTCGTCTTCAGCCCCGAGGAGGTCGCGCGCATCGACACCGCGCTCGACGGCATGGACCTAGCCGTCTTCGGCGGCCATCGGGTTGAGTAGCGGCAGCGCTCGACCCGCCTTATTTCCGGAAGCTATGACATGCCGCGTATGCGGCGGAAAGTGAGAGAGATCATGGAGTACATCGAGCTCAACAACGGCGTGAAGATGCCCGTCGAGGGCCTGGGGACCTTCCTCATGAGTCCCGCCGAGGCCGAGGCCGCGTCCATCGCGGCGCTTGAGGCCGGCTACGAGCACATCGACACCGCCAACGCCTACATGAACGAGCGCGCGGTGGGCCGCGCCATCGCCACAAGCGGCGTCGCGCGCGAGAAGCTGTTCGTGTCCACCAAGCTGTGGCCGAGCGTCTACGAGGCAGGCATGGCCGCCGTGGACGGCACGCTTGCGCGCCTGGGCCTGGACTACGTCGACATGCTGATCCTGCATCAGCCGGTGGGCAACTACCTGGCCGCCTGGAAGACCATGGAGGAGGCCTATCGTGCTGGCAAGGTGCGCGCGCTCGGCCTGTCCAACTTCGAGCAGGACAAGATCGCCGAGGTCATCGAGGCCGCCGAGATCAAGCCCCAGCTGGTGACGGTGGAGTGCCATCCCTATCACGCCCAGGCCGACCTGCGCGCGTTCCTGGCGCCTTACGGCACGGTGATCGAGGCGTGGTATCCGCTGGGCCACGGCGACAAGGGCCTGCAGGAGGAGCCCGTGTTCCAGAAGCTCGCGCAGAAGTACGGCAAGAGCGCGGCGCAGGTCATCTTGAGGTGGCACGTGCAGATGGGCACCTCCATCATTCCGGGTTCCAAGAACCCGGTGCACATCGCCGACAACGCGAACATCTTCGATTTCGAGCTCACCGACGAGGAGATGGCCGAGATCGCCGAGCTCGACGGCACCAAGACCTACTACACCGCCACGCCCGAGGCGCTTGCGGGGTATCTGGCCATGAAGCCCGACTTCGATTCCCAGGAGTAGCCGTCGGGGCGGATCGCCGGTTTCGCTCGGCGGATGCGCAAGGGCTGCTTCCCGAGGGGTTCATGGGGGACGGGTTCGTTCCAACCCATTTCCGACGCTAGACGGTCCTAGCAGATCTCGTTGCGGCCGCACTCGCCGGCCCACGCCGCGTTCATGGCGTTGGGCGTGCCCTCCTCGTCGTAGGTTGCGATGATGAACACCGATTGCGGGAACAGCTCGCCCGTGGTGCCCAGGCCCTTCTTCAGGGGTTCTCCTTCCGATGGACATGCGGTGCCTGGCCGGTACCGGTTTTGGGGAATCGGCGACCGGTTCGTGCCGTGCGCGGCGCCCGTTCTGAGATGGGTACCTGCGGGGGCGATCGATCGCCGTCTTCCTAGTATTCCCCGTCATACGCGCGTGGGACCCAACGGAGGGCGACGCGGTGCGCACTTTTGGGAAGCGGGCTCGTACCGCAAGGTGTGCACGGCACCGCGCCGCGGACGCCCAGGGTCCTCCTCGCTGTGGCTGCACGGACCGTCCACCGACGAAATTGACCGTTCACGGGCGGTTGGGAACGGGCAGATTACCTGCCGAGGTGCGGGAAATAATCGAAGTGAGCAAAGAGCTCGAAGGATCCAAAAGGGGATCGGACGTATCGAGTAAGGGGGTGAGTCCAACGGGCACAGAAGAGACATCAGCCTTTGGGCCCGCTCTCCACGCTACTGAGGTTCGATAGCATTTGGGGCGAGCGGACTCGCCCAACGCAGAACGGCGCGTATCCGTGAAAGGCCGTTGAAGGGCGCCAGCGGGCCCAGGTTGAACAAGTGAATTCGCATCTGTTCCTACGGTAAGAGGTTTGAGGCGAGTCCAAAGTACAGAGCATGCGGGCGGGACGAAGGTCCCGCCCATTTTTTATGCGCATGGGTCATGTGGGGACGGGTTCGTTTTGACCCATCAGGAGCGCGGTGCTTTGGATGTGAGGTGCCAGCCGTTGCAGTAGGGGCATTTGTACACATGGAGACCGCGCGTGCCGTAGTTCGCGCAGCGGGCGGCGGCGTCGAGCGCGTCGGCGCGCGTGGCGTAGCGGTTTTTCGACGCGCAGGCCTTGTCGTACAGCGCCTCTTCGCGCTTTGCCGCCAACTCGTCGCGGCGTGTCTGCTCGCGTTCGAAGAGATCGCCCATGTCGCCCAGGGATGCCCTGAACGCACCGATGCGCTTGGCGTTTGCCGATGGCTTCCTGCTCGACATGAGGGTCCTTCCTTCTCGGCGCCGCGACGCGTCGTGCGACGGGCGGCATGTTGCGCGATCTTCTGCTAGTGTACTGTGGCGGAGGTGCCGGATATGCCCAGGGCCAAGGACAACATGATGATGCCAACAACGGCGGTGGACCCGTCCGACCTGCTGGTGGTCGCTGCCGCGTCGGAGCATCTTGCGGCGGCGCGACGTCTTGCCGAGCACCTCGGTGCGCGTCTGGGGGCCTCCTCCGACGAGCTCGCCGATGTCCCCTTGGGGCTGGTTTTCGATGAGGAGGGGCTTGCGCTGGCGGGGGCGGGAATGACGCTGCGTGCCGATCTGACCGACATGAAGCCTCGCCTGAAGCCCGCGAACCTCAATCGCGAGCTGCTGGTCAAGGCGGCAAAGATCAAAGGGGCCGTGCAAACTCCGCTGGCGATCGATGCCACGGCGGGGTTCGGGCAGGACTCCCTGCTCTTGGCGGCGGCAGGGTTCAGGGTCAGGCTGTACGAACGCGATCCGGTGATCGCCGCGTTGTTGGCGGATGCGGTGCGCCGCGCATCGTTGGACCCCGACCTTGCCGAGGTCGTCGCGCGCATGCAGGTGGTCGAGGGGGATAGCGCATGCGCCCTGAGGCGGCTGCCCGAGCCGCCCGATGTCGTCTACCTCGACCCCATGTTTCCCGAGCGCCGCAAGAGCGCCGCGGTCAAAAAGAAGTTCCAGCTGCTCCATCTGCTCGAACGTCCCTGCATGGACCAAGACGAGCTCATGGGGGCGGCCATGGCGGCCGCGCCGCGCAAGATCGTCGTCAAGCGCCCGCTGAAGGGTCCCTACCTGGCCGGCGCCAAGCCGAGCTACAGCATTTCGGGCAAGGCGATCCGCTACGACTGCCTCGTGATGAGCCGTCCGGCGGGGTAGAAAGCAGCTTGCCATGGGCATGCGATTTTGGCGTGCATACAGTCCCGGCAAAACCGCAGGTAGCGAAAATCCCTATGCATAAAAATCCGGCCAAAGTAAAACCCATCGATGAGGTAGGCTGAGTTTGTCACTGTTTTTGGGTGCCCGATTCCCACAGGCGCCATACCCCTCAACAAAGCCGCAGGATTCAACTGGGAAAATGTCAGAGGGTGTGGCTCGTGCGAAGAAATGGCACCCAAAAACAATGACAAACTCGTATGCATGATTTTCGGGGCTCCACGGGGAGCCTGCCGTGGCCGATCTGCCTCCGCGATCGGGCCGTGCGTCGGGCGCCGCCCGGGCTCCTATCCCATGGCAGCCTGCGCCACCGCGATGATCAGGGCGAACAGCGGGGTGACGGCGCTCACGACCACGCCGGCAATGGAGCAGATGAAGCCAGCCGTTGCGGGCATGTCCTTGCGGTAGTCCGCTTTGCGCGCCCGCCGCGATGCCACGATACCCGCGATGCCCGCCGCGACGCCGATGAGCTGCAGGGGGACGATGGGGGCGAAGCCCAGCAGGATGGCGAGGGCTCCCAGCAGAATCGATGCGTACTCCAAGGGCATGGCGGTCTCCCAGATTGTCGATATTGGCCGCGTTGACGTGCGGCGATGGCATCTATCATACGACGTGGCAGGCGGGGCGCCACCATATGTCGCGTTCCTCTATATCCGCATCGCGTCGCGCAATATCCGCCGTAGGCAAGCCTTAAGAATTAAGGAACTTTCAAGGCTCCGTGCGACTCGCGGTCATGAGCGCCCTGCATGATGGGAATACACAGCAATATGCGAGAGGCGAAAGGATCGACGCATGCGCGTGGTGGGCAACATCATCTGGATTCTTTTGGGCGGCATCTGGACCGCATTGGGCTGGCTCCTGCTCGGCTTGGTGTTCTGCATCACCATCATCGGCATCCCTCTTGGGCGGCAGTGCCTGAAGATGGCCGGCCTGACGCTTGCGCCGTTCGGCAAGCAGATCGTCTATGGCGGAGGCGCGCCCTCGTTGGTCGCCAACGTCATATGGGTGCTGCTCGCTGGTATCCCGATGGCGATCGCATACTGCATTGCCGGTGTGCTCAACTGCATCACCGTCATCGGCATCCCGTTCGGCCTGCAGAGCTTCAAGATGGCAAAACTGTCGCTGCTGCCCTTCGGTGCCGAGGTGAGATAGCGCGCGGCTGCCCCGAGGCGCCGCGCGCTCGCGTAAACAAGGAGCGTGACAGCTATGAAAAAGATCCTGTTGATTTCCGGTTCCCTGCGCAGGCAGTCGTTCAACACGCAGATGGCGCATGAGGCAGCCAAGCTGCTTGAGGGGCGTGCACGCGTCAAACTGCTCGATTTCTCCGCGCTGCCGTACATGAACCAAGATCGCGAGCAGCCGGTGCCCGAGGTCGTCGCGCGCGTGCGCACTGAGGTTCAGTCCGCCGACGGCCTGTGGTTCTTCACGCCCGAATACAACTACAGCTATCCCGGCGTTCTCAAGAACATGCTCGACTGGATGAGCCGACCGGTCAAGCCGGGAGAGACCGCGACGGCCATCGCGGGCAAGAAGGCGACCATCTGTGCCGCGGCGGGTCGCTCCGCCGGCGCCGGCGCCCGCGCCAAGCTCAGCGAGCTGCTGCAGGCCATAAAGGTCGACCTGATGGCGGAGCCCCAGCTCGGCGTGGTGCTCGACCGCGAGGCGTTCACGAGTGACGTGCTCTCGCTGAGCGACGAGCAGCGCGCCGAGCTGGCAGAGCAGGCCGATGCGTTCCTGTCGTATCTAGGGGAACACTGATCAATTCATTCCGCACCGGTCGGCCCCGTGCCGGGCGCCTGCGGGCTCAGGCTGCGTCGGCGCAGCCCAACTGCGCCTTCCTCGCCTTCGCCCGCAGGCGCCTCGCCACGGGGTCGACCGGCGCGAAAGCAATTGACCAGTGTTCCCCTGGGAGAGTAGGGCGTAAAGCCCCTCTCGCACCCTCGGCGCCCTCGGCGGCACAACATGCCGCCGAGGGCGCCTCGTCGCGTGCCGCGGGAGTATACTGGCAAGTCTGAATCGAGAGAGAGGTTGCTTCGTGGCGGCGACGGAACAAGGTGCGCGTCCAAGCGTGGGCGTGGTGCTCGAGGGCGGCGGATTTCGCGGGATGTACACGTCGGGCGTGATCGACGTGTGGATGGAGCGCGGGCTGACCGCCGATGCGACGGTGGGCGTGTCTGCGGGCGCGACCTTCGGCTGCAATTTCAAGTCGAGGCAGATCGGACGCGCGCGGCGCTACAACAAGAAGTACTGCGCCGACCCGCGTTATGCGAGCCTTCGCAACTGGATATTCAAAGGCGACCTGTTCAGCCGGGACTTCGCCTACGGCGAGCTGCCGTGGAAGCTCGATGTGTTCGACAGCGCCACGTTCGCGGCGGACCCCATGCGCTTCACGGTCGTCGCGACCGACATCAACGCAGGCTGCGCCGTCTACCACGATCTTGGTCCGGGCGATGTCGGCGATATCGAGTGGATCCGCGCGTCGGCCTCCATCCCCATGGTGTCGCATCCGGTCCAGCTCGAGGGCCGAGAGCTGCTCGACGGCGGGATCGCCGATTCCATCCCGGTGGCCTGGATGCTCGAGCAGGGGTATGACCGGACCGTCGTGGTGCTGACGCAGCCGGAAGGGTACCGCAAGGAGCCCAACAGCCTCATGCCGCTGCTGCGCATCTGGCTGCGCCGCTATCCCAAGCTGATCGAGCTTTTGGCCGACCGCCATGTCCGCTATAACGAAACGCTGGACGCGATCGCGCGCCTCGAGCGGGAGGGCGCCGTGTTCGTCGTGCGCCCGAGCGAATCGGTCAAGATGCCGATGATGGTGCGCGACCCCGAGATCCTTGAGCATGCGTACCAGGTCGGCCGCGCGGATGCCCAGAAGACGTTCGACAGCCTGCTCGATTATTTGTCATAGAGACCATGGCGCGAAGGGCTCCGGGAGGGTACAAAGGGGCTGGCCGCATCCTGGTTCGCGCAGGTGCGGCGCACTCGATATATCCAGGTGAGGAGGAATCCCATGTCTGATTTCGTGACGACGCAGCGCCATGTGGTGACCCTGGCGAACGGTGACCGCGTGCCCGCGCTGGGTCAGGGCACATGGTATCTCGGCGACAGCCGCTCGACGCACGACCGCGAGGCCCAGGCGCTGCGCGCCGGCGTCGCCTCCGGCATGACGCTGATCGATACGGCGGAGATGTACGGCAACGGCCGCAGCGAGCGCCTTGTCGGCGACGCGCTCGACGGCACCGCGGCGGAAGGGGGCCAGCTGCGCGAGGCCGACGGCACGCGCGCCAAGACGCTCGACCGCGACGAGCTGTTCATCGTCTCCAAGGTGCTGCCGTCGAATGCCGGAGAGCCCGACATCTTCGACAGCTGCGACGAGACGCTCGAGAACCTGGGAGTGGACTATCTCGACCTGTACCTGCTCCACTGGCGCGGCATGGTTCCGCTGGCCGAGACGGTGGCCTGCATGGAGGAACTGATCGCCGAGGGCAAGATCCGCGCGTGGGGCGTCTCCAACTTCGATACCGATGACATGGAGGACCTCTGGCGCGTGCCGGGCGGGCAGAACTGCCAGGTGAACCAGGTGCTCTATCACCCCGGTTCGCGCGGCATCGAGTTCGATCTGCTGCCGTGGATGCGCGATCACGGCGTCGCCCTGATGGCGTATTGCCCGCTCGCGCAGGCGGGCACGCTGCGCGGGCGCCTGTTCCGCTCACCGGAGCTCGCCGAGGTCGCCCGTCGCCACAACGTCACGGTGCCCCAGGTCATCTTGGCATGGGACATCCGCGGCGGCGATACGATCGCCATTCCGCGCAGCTCGCGGCCCGAGCACACGCTCGAGAACGCGGCAGCCGATGCCATCGAGCTGACCGAGGACGATCTGGCGCTCATTAGCCGCGCGTTCCCGGCGCCTTCCTACAAGATGCCTCTCGACATGGAGTGATCCGCTGCGCTTCGTGCACGCATGCAAGCACGTCCGATCGCGCCGCACCCGGGCCCGTCTGCCGGTTTTCGCCGACAGGCGGGCCCGTTTTGGGATACGCTGACCGACTCATCCTGCCCCACTGAGAGGCCCCTTCCCGCACGCTCGCATAGTGAGGCGCCCCGTTGACAGATGTTGTGCTCTGGGAAGCACTTTTAGCCCATACAATGATTTCGGATGGTGCTAGTGCGAGGAGGAGCCATGGCCGAGAATCTGGGACCCGCCCTAATTGATCCGGAGGGCTGCCGTCACAACCTGAGCGTGCGCGAGTATCAGCTCCTTGTGTCGTTTGCCACGCATGCGGGGGTGAGGTTTGCACCGTCCGGCGAGGCCGACGCGGTGATCACCACCGGTCAGGCGGCGGATATCCTGGGCGTCTCGCGGCGCACGGTCACGCGCATGCTCGACCGCGGGGAGCTCCCGGGCACTCGGCTGGGCCTCAACCATCATCGAAGCGTTCGTCTGGCCGACGTCCTCGCCTTCAAGGACCGTGGGGTCGCCAGCAGGGAATCATAGGGGCGTCTCGGACGCAGGGCTTGAACGAATCGCCATGTCGCCGCCCGTGCCTGCAGGTACGGGCGGCGTATTGCATGGGTGCACGTTGCGCACAGGAGATGGAGGCGGGGGATCATGAGGGTTTTCATAGCGCTCGAGCTGCCCGAACCGTTCGTCGACGACCTCGCCGCCGTGGCGCGCCAGCTTGCTGTCCACGTTTCGGGCCGGTATATGAAGCGCGACACCTACCATGTGACCTTGGCGTTTTTGGGCGAGATCGACGAGGGGACGCTGCGCGCCGCCCTCGATGCGGTCGACGAGGCGTGCGCCGGCGCAGGGCCGATCCCGCTTCGCGCGTCGGGTCTGGGACGGTTCGGCGCGCCGAGCGATGCGACGCTGTGGCTCGGTCTGGATCCGGTGGGCGAGCTCACGCGGCTCGCGGAAGGGGTGCGCGAGCGCTTGGGGTTTCACGGGGTCCCGTTCGACAAGAAGGCGTTCCGCCCGCACATCACGCTGGCGCGCCGGGCGAGGATCGCCGGCCGTCCGCTGCCGGCCCTTGCGTTTCCGCGCCCTGACGAGGCGTCGCGCGTCACGGTGTTCCGCAGCATATTGGATAGCTCGGGGGCGACGTACAAGCCGCTGTATACCGTCGAGCTCGCATAAGAGCGCCCGCATCCACCATGGCGGATGCGGGCGAGATCGCAGCAGGGGTTGGCCGGTGTTTCTTTAGCCTTCCAGCAGCTCCTCGATGAAGCCGACGCGGTAGTTTTTGAACACCGCCTCGCCCTCTTCTGCCGTGGCGTCCAGGTCGAGGTCGGCCATGATGCCGAAATCGTGATCCCCGTCGCTATCGGAGAAGATCTGGTGGACGTGCCATACGTGCTCGGCCTTCTCGTCGCGCTCGTCGATGGCGATGAACGCGGAGGAGCGGGCGTCGGCGTCCAGCAGCAGCTCCTCGTGCGCCTCGAAGAACGCATCGAGGGCGCGCTGCCAGCGCGTCTCGGTCATGCCCCAATCAGCATCGAGGGCGCCCAGCTCGTCGACGCGGCCGGAACAGGCCAGCGAGACGCGGCGGATGAGCGCGTTGCGGACCAGAAGGGTCATGCCGCGACGGTCGGAGACGACCGCGTCGGCATCCGTCGGGGGAGCGGCGTCCAGGGCGACCGGGTCGCCTGCCGCCTCCCATTCGTCGACCAGGCTCGAGTCGACGGACCGCACGACGAAGCCCAGCCAGGAGATGATATCGGTGAGCTGCTCGTTGCGCTTGTCGATGGGGACGGTGCGGTCGAGCGAGCGGAATGCCTCGGCGAGGTAGCGCAGCAGGATGCCTTCCGAGCGCGCGATACCGAGCTTTTGGATGTAGCCCTTGAAGTCGGCGGCGCTTTCCAGCATGTCGCGCAGGACCGATTTGGGGCTCAGCGCGTAATCGTTCGCCCAGGGCACCTTCTCGCAGTAGCTCGCGAATGCGGCGTCGAGCATGTCCTCGAGGGGCTTGGGGTACGTGATGTCGGCGATCTTCTCGAGGCGTTCCTCGTAGTCGATGCCGTCCGCCTTCATCTCGGCCATCGCGCGGGCGCGGGCCGCGCGCTCCTGCGCGCGCAGCACCTGCTTGGGGTCCTCGAGCGTGGCCTCGACCATGGAGATGAGGTCGAAGGTGTAGGTCTCGCTCTCGGGATCGAGAAGCTCGAGCGCGGCGAGCAGGAAGGGGGAGAGGGGCTGGTCGAGGGCGAAGTCGTCGGGCAGGTCGACGGTCAGCGAGTAGTCCAGGCTGCCGTCATCGAGCTCCTCGCGCACCACGACGCCCGAGTCGATGAGGGTGGCGAAGATCTCGTCGGCGCGCGCCGAGAGTGCAAGCTTCTCCTCGGGGGTCTGCAGGGAGCGCTCGATGAGCTCCTCCACATGCGCCCGGGCGTCGCCGCCCTGCTCGACCATGGAGAGCACCATAGAGTGCGTGATGCGCAGGCGCGGCTTGAGCGTCTCGGGGGCCGATTCGATCAGGCGGTTGAAGGTCTGCTCGTTCCAGGTGACGAAGCCCTCGGGCGGTTTCTTCTTCTTGATCTTGCGCAGCTTCTTGGGGTCGCCTCCCGCCTTGGCGACCAGCTTGGCGTTCTCGATGTCGTGTTCGGGGGCCTCGGCGATCACGCAGCCCTCGGTATCGAAGCCCGCACGGCCGGCACGGCCGGCGATCTGATGGAATTCGCGGGCGCGCAGGCGGCGCATGCGGTGGCCGTCGAATTTCGTGAGCGCCGTCAGCAGTACGGTGTGGATGGGCACGTTGATGCCGACGCCCAGCGTGTCGGTGCCGCAGATGACCGGAAGCAGGCCCTGCTGGGCGAGCTTCTCCACAAGCAGACGGTAGCGCGGCAGCATGCCGGCGTGGTGCACGCCCACGCCGTTCGACAGCAGGCGCTTCAAGATCTTGCCGAACGCCGTGGTGAAGCGGGTCCCCTTCGACGCCTCCTTGATGGCCTCGCGCTGCTCCTTGCTGGCGACGCCGAAGTTGGCGAGCGAGCTTGCGGTCGACAGCGCCGCATCCTGCGAGAAGTGCACGATATACAGCGGGGCCTCCCCGCGCCGAAGCGCGAGCTCCACTGTTCCCTCGAGGGCGGTGTCCACGTACTCGTAGGCGAGCGGCACCGGCCTGGGGGCGTCCGCCACGATATCGACGTCGGCGCCGGTCTGCGTGCGCAGCGCGTCGGCGATGGCGGTGACGTCGCCCAGCGTGGCGCTCATGAGCATGAACTGCGCGTGCGGCAGCGTGAGCAGGGGGACCTGCCAGGCCCATCCGCGGTCGGGGTCGGCAAAGTAATGGAATTCATCCATGGCGACGCATCCGACGTCGGAATCCTCGCCCTCGCGCAGGGCCTGGTTGGCCAGGATCTCCGCCGTGCAGCAGATGACGGGCGCCGCGGTGTTGATGTGCGTGTCGCCGGTGATCATGCCCACGTTGTCGCGGCCGAGCACCTCGACGAGGTCGAAGAACTTCTCGCTGACCAGCGCCTTGATGGGAGCGGTGTAGTACACGCGCTTGCCCTGCGCCATGCCCATGAACAGCATGCCGAGCGCGACGAGCGACTTGCCCGATCCGGTGGGCGTGCCCAGGATGACGTGGTCGCCGGCGGCGAGGTCCATGAGCGCCTCTTCCTGATGAGGCCACAGCTCGATGCCCTGCTCCTCGGCCCAGCCGAAAAAGCGTTCGAACGCCTCGTCGGGCGTAAGCCATGGTTCGGGCTCGCTGCCGTCCTCGGGCTCCCACCAGCTGGGCGAAAGGGTGCCGAGGGATCCCGCCGCGAGCTCGCCGGTGCCCCCGGCAAATGAGCTCGCCGAGGCGGTCGGCGCGGATGTCGTTGCGTCTGTCACGTCGTCTTCTTTCGTGAGGTCCTTGTCTGCGTGTCCACCATTATGTCGCAAGGTCGCATCTGAGGGAAACGCCGAACGGCCCGTTCCTGGATGGGTGACCCCGGCGCCACCATGACGGGCATGCAATCCGTGCCATATGGCGCAAGCCGTATCTGTGTATCGCGCTATCGAGGCGATCGGCGCTATCTGGTCGTTTGGGGGATGCGCGACTTGCCTTTGAGCTGGCGGTTCTTGAAGTTCTCGACGGCTGCCTCCATACCGAGGGGCACGTAGTCGAGGGCGAACAGGTCGTCGGGCAGGTACAGCATGAGGCTTTGCTCCGCGTCGCGCCCCGCTTGGATCTGCGCGGCGTCGGGCTGCGCCCCGGGCGTGGCGCAGATTCCGTAGACGGCAGCACCCTGTTCGGTGAGCCGCTCCTCGTACTCCGTCTGGGGAAAATCGGGATGCTCGGCGCGCGTGTCCGACGAGATCCAGAGCACGTCGTAGCCCGCGGCGGCGAATTGCAGCTTGGCGTATTCCCACAGCGGCAGGCTGTCGGTCCGCAGCGTGAGCGTGGCGCCGTGCGCGAGCAGGGGCCGATACGCCAGCAGGTGGTCGACATTGACCAGGCGCTTTGCGGCGTGGTGGCGCTTGGGGTGCGGAGTCGGGAAATTCAGGGTGATGGCGTCCAGCTCGCCGGACGAGAAGATCGCGGGAAGCGCCGCGGCGCCGCGCGGCACGATGACCACGTTGCGCAGGTGCTGCTCCACGACGCGCTGGGCGGCGTAGGCGATGCAGACCGGTTCGGCGTCCATGCCGACGTACAGCGTATGGGGGTTCCGTTCGGCGCAGCGCGCGATGAAGGCGCCCTTGCCGCATCCGAGATCGAGATGGACCGCGTCGAACGCATCGCGCCCCATCGGCTCCGAGGACGAGCCGCACGGCCAGCACGCGTGCGCCCATCTGCCCGCGAACGTCTCGGCGTGCTGCTCGATGACGTCCGCGTAGCGTACCAGGCGCTCGTCGAGGTCGAAGTTCTTGGGGAGGCGGATGTGCGTGAGGCCCATGGTGTCCTTACGGTCGGCAACGGTTGACGACCGTGGATTGTAAACGATTGGACGGGTCGGTCCCCGTGCGTCACGCGCCGGTCACGAGGTATGCATCATACGCATGGTCGAGGCGGTAGCCGAGCTGGCCCGCAAGCGCGAGCGAGGCCGGCGTGTGCGCGTCCCAGTTGGGATAAAGGCCCCGGTCGAGGCAGGCGAGTATGAGGGCGGCGGAGCAGGCGCGCGCAAGGCCGTGCCTGCGGCGGTCGGGACGGGTGTCGACTTCGATCTCGATGGCGTCCGCGCAGCGCGCATACGTCGACGCCCCCGAGACGACGAGCCCGCCCTCCAGGGCGATGACGCCGACGCCGAGTTCGGCAAAACGGGGGTAGGGGTCGAGCTGGGCCACGAGGTCGCGGCTCCAGTCCTGGTCGAGGCACGCGTGCCACAGGGCCTCGTCGATGGCGCGCAGGGTGACGCCGGCGGGCAGGGCGGAGGCGAGCCGGCGCAGGTGCATGCGATCGAATGCGTCCGGATCCTTGGACGTCGCGTAGCGCGTGTGCGGTTCCGCGCGCCGTCCGGGCATCCGCTCGATGAGTCGGCTCCATGCGGCATCCTGGGGAACGACGATCGAGAGGCCGGACGTGCTGCGCGAGCACGCGGCTTCGAGCAGCGCGGGGTCGGGCTCTCCTCCTGTGAAGACGAAGTCTCCGACCATGGCGACAGCGGATGAGGGGCGGTCGGCATCGTTGGCCATGATGGCACCCATGGTGCCCTCGAGGCACGCCCGCACGCACACGTCGTCGCGCCCGGAAAACAGCGACGCGGCGCGCGCGGGATCGGAAAGCACGGCGTTCACGAGTTCTCCTTTCTGCAGGCGAGGTAGCGGTTGAGCGCATGGGTGCGGCCGTCTGCCGAGAAGCGGGCGCACTCGCGCATACCGTGCTTTGACACGTGGTCGGCGAGTGCGTCGATCTCCGCCTCGTCGAAATGATGGCAGTAGCGGCGCGCCTGCGCATCGTCTTGCCAGCTGAGGAAGTGGTCGCCCGCCTCGAGCTCGTCTGTGGGCCACCCGGCGCGCCGCGCCCCTTCGTCGGCGACGCGCGCCTTGGCCGATAGCCTCGCATCGTCCATGAACTGCCAAAACGAGAGCACGAGCAGGCCCGAAGGGGATACGCGCGCGGCGAGGGAATCGAGGAAGGCGCGGCGCAGCGAGCCGCCGGGGACGTGGTGCATGAAGCCGAACGAGACGACCAGGTCGCATGGGGGGATGTCGCCGAGGGGGTCCGTGCCGTCGAGCAGGCCGCCGAGGATGTCGCGCTCGAAGAAGCGCACGCTTCCGTCGTTGGGAAGGTCCCCGGCGAGCTGGCGCGCGTTGTCGACTGCGACGCAGCGCCAGACCTGCTGCGGTGCTCGAGAGAGCAGGAAGCGCGGGAACCGGAGGTTGCCGCACGCGACGTCGAGCACCGTGCGCTCCTCGGCGCATGCGAAGGTGTCCTGGACGATTTCGGCAACGCGCTGCCAGCCGTCCCACGGCGCGGACCTCGTTGCCGAGAACGACGCGGCGTGGTCGCGGTAAAACGCGCTGTTGCAGGCGATGAGCCGTCGCGCGAGCTGTACATCCATGGAGGCGCCCCCAGACCATATGCAGATGGATCCGCTGCTTCCCGAAGCGTCATTGTACAATGCGGGGCATGGAAGACATCATTGTGAACATACTCGCTATGCTGCGTCGCGGCGAGGCGGTGGATGACGACGCGCTCGTCAAGCTCGTGCACGCGCAGGCCAAGCGGACGGGCGGCGACAAGCGCGCGTTCGCAAAGCGCCGCCTGCTGCCGTTCTACCAGAGGGTCAAGCTCGAGGAGCCTGAACGCTGGGAGGCGTGGGGCGTCACGCCCGAGCTCGAGGAGGGGCTGCTTCGGGTCTTGCGCATGAAGCCGCGCCGCTCCGCTTCGGGCGTGGCCACCATCACGGTCATCACGAAGCCCTGGCCCTGTTCGAGCGACTGCCGGTATTGCCCCAACGACGTGCGCATGCCCAAAAGCTATCTGCACGACGAGCCCGCCTGCGCGCGGGCGGAGCAGAACTGCTTCGACCCCTATCTGCAGGTCTCGACGCGCCTGACGGCGCTCACGCAGATGGGACATGCGACCGATAAGATCGAGCTCATCATCCTGGGCGGCACGTGGAGCGACTACCCGCGCCCGTATCAGATCTGGTTCGTGAAAGAGCTGTTCCGCGCGCTGAACGACGGCGCCGTGTCGGGTGTGGCGGCAAACCCCATGCTCGCGGAGCCGGGGCAGGATAAGGGGGCCGTGCTGGCGAGCACGACGCACGTGCCGGTGGAGGTCGCTCGGAGGCGCGCGTGGTACCGCTCGTGCGGCATCGCGTCGGATCCACAGGAGCTCGCCGCGTTCGCGGGCGAGGCCCAGCGTGCGGTGGATGCGGGCGAGACCGGCTACAACCAGGCCGTGCGCGCCCTGTTCGGCTCGAGCGACGCGTGGTCGCGTGCCGCCGCGGGACAGACGGCGACGATGGAGGAGCTTGCCCGCGAGCAGCGCGCCAACGAGACCGCGCGCCACCGCGTGGTCGGCCTGGTCGTGGAGACGCGCCCGGACGCCATCACCCCCGAGGCGCTGACGCTCATCCGGAGGCTGGGCGCCACCAAGATCCAGATGGGCGTGCAGAGCACCGACCAGCGCATCCTCGACCTCAACGAGCGCCACATCACGGTCGGGCGCATCGGCGAGGCGTTCGACCTGCTGAGGGCATTCGGCTTCAAGATCCACGCGCATGCGATGGTGAACCTGCTCGGCTCCACGCCCGAGTCTGACCGGCGCGACTACGAGCGCCTCATGACCGATCCGGCGTTCCAGCCCGATGAGATCAAGCTCTACCCGTGCGCCCTCATCGAGGGGGCGCGCCTGTGCCGCGATTTCGATTCCGGGGCATGGACGCCGTACGCGGAGGACGAGCTGCTCGGCATCCTGGTCGATGACGTGCTCGCCACGCCGGCGTTCTGCCGCATATCGCGCATGATCCGAGATTTCTCGACCAACGACATCAAGGCGGGCAACAAGAAGCCGAACCTGCGCCAGCTGGTCGAGGCCCGCCTTGCCGCGTCGGACGCGGCGGAAGACGGTCGGGCTGCCGTGCGCGAGATCCGCTACCGCGAGGTCGGAACCGCGGACATCGACCCGGGCGACCTGCGTATGGAGACGGTCGCCTATACGACGACGAACACGCGCGAGCGCTTCTTGCAATGGGTGACCGCCGACGGGCACATCGCCGGCTTCCTGCGCCTTTCGCTGCCCGACGCCGCGTACGTGCGGGAACATGCCGGCGAGCTGCCCATCGCTGCGGAGGAGGCCATGATTCGCGAGGTGCACGTGTACGGCATGGCGACGCGCGTGGGCGAGGAGGGCCATGCCGCCCAGCACCTGGGTCTCGGCCGCCGGCTTGTCGAGCGCGCATGTGCTCTGGCACAGGATGCGGGCTATCGCCGCATCAACGTGATCAGCGCGGTGGGGACGCGGGAATACTATAGGCATCTGGGTTTCACCGATTGCGGACTCTATCAGCAAAAGGAGCTGTAAATGGACGAGCGATGGACGCCGCGGCACACGGCCGAGCACAATATGTCGGGCGCCTCGTGCCCGCGGCCTGCGCGCGGCGGTATGCCGGAAGAGGCCGTCGACGTCGTCGTGATCCTGGCGATCGCCATCGCGTGCACCATCGGCGGTGCCTCCGGCGGCGCGGCCGGCCTCGCCATGGCGATCCTGTTCGCCCTGGCATCGGTGATCGCCATCGTCTACCTGCGGTTCGATCCGCACATCACCCATACCGCGAACGGTTTCGCCCTGATTCGCACCCGCCGCATGCGCGACGGGTCGCTCGCGCGCGTCTTTCGCCAGGGCGGGGTGTACCAGTCGGCGACCTATCTCGACGGGCGCAGGTTCGAGCCCGTATTCGCCTACCGGCGCGCGTTCGATATCGTCTTCGACCTCGAGGGGCAGAAGTTCGAGCGCACCGGTCGTGGTGTCGTCGACGTGCTCGCGCTCGGAGGGGGCGGCTACGCATGGCCCAAGCACGCGCTCATGAGCCACGACAATCTGCATATGGACGTGGTCGAGATCGACGAGGCGGTGACGCGGGCGGCGCGCCGCTGGTTTTTCGTCGACGAGCTCGAGGCGCGGGCGGGCGACCGCCTGCATATCATCACGGCCGACGGGCGCGCCTATCTTGAAGGTGAGCGGGATGCCGGGCGCTACGACGCGATCGTGAACGACACCTTCTCCGGGCATGAGCCGGTGCTCGCCTTGGCGACGGTCGAGGCCGCGCGCGCCGTGCGGAGCCTGCTTGCGCCCGGCGGACTGTACGTCGCCAACGTCGTCTCCCATGAAGGTGGGACCGAGCTGACGTTTTTGCGCGACACGGCGGCGACGCTCAGGCAGGTGTTTGCGCGCGTCTGGATTGTCCCCGCGACCGATGAGCAGTTCGACGGCGAGGACAACTACCTGGTCATCGCGTCGGATGAGCCGTATGCGGTCGTCGGGTCGATTCCGTTCGACGAGGAGTTCCTCGGCACGCCGATGACCGACGCCTAGGGAAACTCCGACCAATTCATTCCGCGGCGGTCGGCCCCGTGGCGGGCGCCTGCGCGCTCAGGCTGCGTCGGCGCAGCGCAACTGAGCCTTCCTCGCCTTCGCCCGCATCCGCCTCGCCACGGAACCGACCGCCGCGAAAGCAATTGGTCGGAGTTTCCCTAGCCCGTCCCAAAAAGCACCGGTTTCCCCTATAGCACGGCGCGGCCCCAGCGATCGCGCCATTCGAGGACGCGTGCGCGCATGCCGGAGATATCCAGCACGCCCTCGGCGAACCCCTTGCGCACGAGCTCTGCGGGCAGCAGCTCGTCATACTTGTCGAAGTAGGGCACCTCTCCGGGGTACACGAGCTCGATGGGGTCGAAATCGGCCTCGGCCTCGGCGGCGACCACCTGGTAGAACGTGTCCTCATCCGCCTTCATGCGGAACTGCATGAAGTAGGGCCGGGACGGGTCGAGGCCCTTCAGGCCGAGCTCGCCGGCGCATTTGATCTTGAGCAGGCGCTCAAGCGCCAAAAACGCGTAGCTGCCCAGCCAGGGAAGCAGGGCCCACGTATCGCCGCCCAGATTGATGAGCGGTCGCTCGGTCAGGTGCGCGTTGGCGGCGACATGGCGAGCCTGGAGCAGGCGAGCGCGCGCATTCACCATAAGGTAGGGGTAGTCGCAGCGCTCGGTCAGCACCTGGCGCATGCGCTCGAGCACACGGGTGTCGATGTCGCCCGGGCAGTCGCCGAAATACGCGGGCACGCGCCCTTTGACCTGCGTGCAGTACACAAGGTGGCGCTTCCAGTCGACTTCCTCGACGATCCAGCAGTGCCCGGCGATGGCGATGCGCTCGCCTGCAGGCGGTGGATTCACGATGGTTCCGAGCTCGGCGGATTCGGAGCGCACCGTGAACTCCTCGTTTTCCTGGAACACGGCGTAGAACTTGAACGAGTTGGTGACGCGCTCCCCGGCGATGCCCACGATGAGCCCGCCCGCCTCGGTCTGTTCGACGTGATCGATCTCGATGAGATGGCGCAGCAGCACGCGCAGGTCGTCGGCGCTCACGCGATGGAAGTACGACAGCGTGAGCACGCGTCCGGCGAGCTCTGCCGGCGTGAGCTCGCCGCAACTTGCGAGCGTGGCCATGACCTGGTGATAGAGCAGGCTGTAGGGGAGACGGTCGAGCCGCGGGGGCTCCACCCACTTGTCCTCTCGGTAGAGCTGGACGAGCGAGATGCCCTGCAGGAGCTTCCAGGGGATGGTCTCGGGCAGCATGGCGCGCGGCTCGGGCTGCTCCTCGCGCATGACGAAGTGCATCTCGGGCGGGAGGTCGCGCCGGCCGGTGCGGCCCATGCGCTGCAAGAACGACGACACGGTGAACGGGGCGTCGATCTGGAAGGCGCGCTCGAGCCGTCCGATATCGATGCCGAGCTCGAGCGTGGCGGTGGTCACCGTGGTGAGCGCCTGCTCCTCGTCGCGCATGAGCTCTTCGGCGGTCTCGCGGTAGGATGCGGACAGGTTGCCGTGGTGGATGAGGAACCGGTCAGGTTCGCGGTTCGCCTCGCAGTACTGGCGCAGCACCGTGCAGACGGCCTCGGCCTCTTCACGGGAGTTGACGAACACGAGGCATTTTCGGCCCCGAGTGTGCTCGAAGATATAGCCGAGTCCCGGGTCCGCATCGCGCGGAGCGGTGTCGGTCACGGTCATGAGCTCGGTTTCCGCCACAGGAGGGATGCTGACCTCGGGCTCGTCGGCGGGCGCCGGGTCCTCCGAGGAGCCCGACGCCCGGTGCCCGGCCTTTGCGAGCGCCAGCGCGCGGCCGCCAGGGGTGCTGTCGGCGCGTTCCAAAAGCTCGTCGAGCGTGGGCGCCGCGGGCTCTATGCGCTCGCAGCTCAACACCTCGGCCTCGACGGTGCCCGCGGTGACCGTGGTGCCGGTCGCCTGCGCGGCGCGCTCTGTCGCCTGGGGGCCGGTGATGTAGAAATGCTCCATGGAAAGGCGCCACGTGCGCCGGGGCTCCTCGAAACGCGGGATGATGCAACCGCGCCCGGTTCCCGCAGACAAAAACTCGCCGGTTCGCTCCGGGTCGCCGATGGTCGCGGACAACCCGATACGGCGGGGGTTCACGCCGGCCATGCGGGATAGGCGCTCGATCAGGCAGAGCGTCTGCCCGCCGCGATCGCCGCGCAGAAGCGAGTGGACCTCGTCGATCACCACGAAGCGCAGGTCGCCGAAGAGCCTCCCGATCGCCGAATGCTTGTGGAGCAGAAGCGCCTCGAGGGACTCCGGCGTGATCTGCAGGATTCCAGAAGGCTGCTTGAGCAGCTTGCGCTTATGGGACGAGGCGACATCGCCGTGCCAATGCCAGACGGGGATGTCCGCTTCTTCGCAGAGCTCGTTGAGCCGATAAAACTGGTCGTTGATGAGGGCTTTGAGCGGTCCGATGTAGAGCGCGCCCACCGAGGCGGGCGGATTCTCCCAAAACAGCGTGAGGATGGGGAAGAACGCCGCCTCCGTCTTTCCCGAGGCGGTCTGGGCGGTGAGCAGCACGTTCTCGTCCGTGTTGAAGATGGCGTCCGCTGCCGCCACCTGGATGGATCGCAGGTTCTCCCAGCCGTGTCCGTAGATGAAGTCCTGCACGAACGGCGCGTAGCGGTCAAAGACGTTCACGAATCCATCCTCCTCACATCCTCGGGGCGCTCACCATCGCCCAGCATGCCCGCGCCCTGCCTCGCCGTCCATATCCCTCTGTCCTCAACCCGTCACGAGGATACGGGGGGTGGAGAGCGTTGCCCTTTCGGCAGCATCATTGTATCATAGAATAAGAACATATGTTCGCATATTCTTGCCTACGTTGCGCAACAGGTTCGGCTGTTTCTCTGTCAGCATACAATACAAGGGGAATCACCTGCGTCAGTGAGGCGAATGGAGGAGTGATGGGTATGCTCAAACCTTTGCGTCGAGGTGCGCTGCATTGTCTGGCGGCAACATGCCTGGTGCTCGTAGTACTGTTCGGCCTGAGCCCGATGGCGGTTCGCTCGGCATGGGCGGATCAGCCGTATCAGTCGAGCAACGCCGGGGACCAGGACTACAGCCGGTGGGCATCGCCGGTATCAAGCCATCTGGTCGAGACGTCGGCGGGCGATCTCATGCGCGTCGAATACGACGAGGGCGCCGACGTGCTGCGTATCGAGGAGTATGCAGACGACGGCACGCTGCTGTCCGCGCGCACCATGGGCGCGCTCGAGCTCGCACCCGAGGGTGTGACGGCGGCGCAGGACGTGCTGTGGGGCGGCTTCTTCGCCGGTTCGCAGAACTATTTCGTGGTGACGGGCCAGGCGAATCCTGCCGAGAGTGATGATGTGCACGTGATGCGCGTCTCCAAGTTCGACCATGCGTGGAACTACATCAGTGCCGTCGACCTGTCCGGCATCAACACGCGCGTTCCGTTCGACGCCGGCTCGCTGCGCATGCTGGAGACCGACGGCGAGCTCTACATCCGCACGGCCCACACCATGTATGCCTCGGATGATGGGCTGAACCATCAGTCGAATATGACGTTCGTCATCGACGAGGCCACCATGCAGCCCGTCGACGGCTTCTGGGACGTTATGAATATCGGCAACGCGTTCGGATACGTGAGCCATTCGTTCAACCAGTTCGTGACCGAGCTGAACGGCACCGTGTACGCGCTCGACCACGGCGATGCCTATCCGCGCGCCGTCGTGATGAAGCGGCTGGGGGCCACCGGTTCGAGCTCGTATACCGAGGTGCTCGATATCTACGGCGAGATCGGAGACAACAGCACCGGGGCCGCCGTCGACGGATTTGCCGCTTCCGAAACGAGGGGGACGCTGCTCGCGGCGGGCACGAGCGCGCCTCAGGACGGCAGCGTCCGTCCGGGTGCGGGCTCGCGCAACGTTTGGCTGAGCGTGACGCCCTCCGACCTCGGGACCACGAGCTTCACATGGCTGACCTCGTTTGCGGCGGATAGCGCCGAGGAGGCGCTCAACCCGGTTCTCGCCAAGGTGAACGACGATCTGTTCATGGTCGCGTGGAACACCTCTGCGGGCCAGCTCAACTACCTGTTCGTAGACGGCACGGGCGCGCGTCTGGGCGATATCGCGACCGCCGAGGGCAGCGTGTCGGATTGCCAGCCGATCGTTCACGATGGCGCGCTCGTGTGGTATGCCACCGGTTCGGGCTACAGCTCGACGGCGCCCGTGTTCTATCGCGTCGACACGGCAACGCACGAGCTCACGACGGTGGACACCGCGCCGGGTCTGACCGTGGGCGGCATCGAGCCCTCTTACACGTATACGGGCTCCGCGATCGAGCCCAAGCCCGTGGTGGCGCGCGGGGATGCGACGCTTGCCGAGGGTGCGGACTACACGCTTTCCTACGAGGACAACGTGCACGTCGGACGTGCGACCCTGACGGTCACGCCCTCCGACGGAAGCGAGGCGGCCGTCGTGCACTTCACCGTCATGCCGGCAAGTCTGGAGGATGCGCAGATCTCCGTTCCCGAGGTGTATTACACGGGTCGTCCCCTGGAGCCCGCGCCGTCGGTGTCGTTCAACGGCATGGCGCTGGTGGAGGATCGCGACTACGTTATCGTGTCCTACGACGACAACGTCGAGATCGGGGAGGGCAGCGTGCGCCTGCGCGGGACCGGTGACTTTACGGACACCGTCGACGTGGCGTTCACCATCGCCGAGGAGCCGAGCGACTACGGTTTCCCCGATGTGACGCCGGGCGACTGGTACGCGACCCGCGACGTGCTGGGCTACGCGCTGAGCCATCGTCTCATGAACGGCTACGACAACGGCCTGTTCGGGCCCTACGACTTCATCACGCGCGGACAGGTGGCCTGCATCCTGTACAACATGGCCGGTCAGCCCGCGGCGACATCGCCCGATTTCGCGGACGTCGACTACAGCGAGTACTACGGAGGGGCGATTCGCTGGGCACGTGCGCGCGGCGTGGTCAACGGGTACGGAGACAACACCTTCGCGCCCGAGCGGATCGTGTCCCGCCAGGAGCTGTGCGCGATGCTCGCGAACTACGCCGAGAAGATCGGCGGCATGACCATCGAGTCGGATTGCGCGGCGCTCGATGCCATCAGCGGAGCCGATCAGGTCTCCGGATGGGCGCGCACCGTGGTCGGCTGGGCGGTCGACCACGCCATCATCAGCGGCGAGGTCGTCGACGGGGTGGCCCAGGTGAACCCCGAGGGCGGCGCGTGGCGCGCATCGGCGGCCAAGATGGTGAGCGTGCTGCACCGTGACGTCCTGTAGGCCATGCAGATCGAACGTGCGCAATGAAAAGGGCGCCCCCAGGGGGCGTCCTTCGTTTTGGTGCCCAGGTGCGGCATCTGCCGGGTTCTTCGCATGCACAGCAGCGGAAGCGCCCGTTCGCATTCCTCAGTGGAGGTTCCGGGGTCAGAAATTGCTGAAAAATCGACGTTGTAGACGGATGGTTTCAGGACGCCCGGAAAAGCGCACGTGCTGCACGGGCGCTACCTGCGGAAACGTCGGCGCTCCAAGTGCCGTTTTGGGCGGGTTCGGAATCAAGCTATCTACAACGTCGATTTTTCAGCAAAACTTCGGCTCGGAACCGCCACTCTCCTATGAGATGGCAAGAATCTTGCCGCCGAGGGCCATGGCGTCCTGTTTGTCGTGGGTGCTGATGATGAGGGGGCGCCCGTCGAGATGGCGCGTGACGAACGCGAGCGCCTCCTGATGCGTCTTGCCGTCCAGACCGGTAAACGGTTCGTCGAGGAGCACGACGTCGGCGTCGGCGGCCAGCGCGCGCACGAGCTCGACGCGGCGGCGCTGGCCTCCCGAAAGCTCCCGGACGGGTGATCCAAGAGCGTCTTGGGGCAAAAGCTCGGCCAGCATGGCGCGCGCGTCGCGCTCGCGCGGCGCGAACAGGCGAACGTTCTCCTCGGGCGTCAAATCGTCCACCAGGCGCGTTTCCTGGAACACGGCGGCAAAGCGGGTTCCATCCGCTATGGACAGGTTCCCCGAGACGGGCGAAAGCAGCCCCGCGATGGTGGAGAGCATGGTGGTCTTGCCGGCGCCCGAAGACCCCATCAGGCAGAGGATCTCCCCCGGAGCGACCCCAAAATCAACGGCTCTGCATGCGGCCGTGCCGGCGTGGCCGGCGCGCAGCTGCCGCGCGACGATGGCCGCGCCCGTCGGCGTCGCCGCCGTGCGTCCGTTCTGATGCAGGGCCGCCCAGCGCCCGGCAGCGGGCCAGCATGCGTTGAGCGCCGAGAGCACCGCGCGCTCGAACACCCAGGCGACCAGCACGACCACGATGGTCCAGGCAAACAGGTCTGCCGTCTCGAGCAGCAGTTTCGCCTGGTAGATGCGCTCGCCAATCGATCCGTCCGGCACGCCGATCAGCTCGGCCGCCACGCCTGCCTTCCAGCTCATGGGCAGCACGGTGGCACTCGCCGCAACAAGATAGGGCATGACCCCGGGCACGATGTGCGCCAGCAGGCGCGTGCGCGCGTCGGCGCGATAGAGGCAGAACAGCTCCTCCATTTGCGGATCGAGCTCGTCGAGCCCTTTCAGCACGGGGAAGTAGATGCCGGGCAGCGCCATGAGGAACACAGCGATGGCGCTCACGTTGCGCGAGCCGAACCAGATGAGCAGCACGACGACCACGCAGGCGACGGGCGTGCTCTTGATGGCGGAGAGCGCAGGCGCGGCAAGCGTGCGCACGAGGGCCCACCGGTGCGCCGCGGCGGCAAGCGCGATGGCGAGGGCGTAGGCGACTGCGGTGCCCGCGGCGATCCGGAAGAATGAAAAGGCGATCTGCCCCCAGAACGCCGCAGTGGGCACGAGGCGCGCGAGCGCGCGCAGAGCATCGAGCGGGCCGGCCAAGATGAACTCGCTTGCGACCGCCATGCTCGCAAGCTGCCACACGACGATCCAGAAGAGCACGGCGAGCATGCCGGAGAGCCTTCGGGACAAGGTGTTCTGCGTGGTCGTGCGGCTCAAGGGTCGATGCCTCCAAATGGCTTTGGGATAGAGAGAGGGGGCCGGTGGTTCCAGCCCCCAAGCAAGGCGGCCGCCCCTGCGCGGTTCGGAAGGGCGGCCTGCGGGTTTGTGCGGTTACACGTCGATGGAGAAGTAGAAATTGTCCTCCGGCATGGTGCCGCCGACCGCCTCGGGGCTCGCGGCGTGAAGCACCTCGAGGTATCCGGACAGCGCGTCTTTCATCTCCTCGCCGGTGAGGCAGACGAGATGGCAGTTGGGGATGGCCGCCTCCGCGACGGCCTCGGACTCGATGATGCCCGCTTCGACCACGAGGGGAGCCGCGGCGGCAGGGTCGTCGTTGACCGTGGCGACAGAGGCCGCCTGCGCGATCAGGAACTCGACGACCGCCTGCTCGTGCGCCTCGGCGAACTCGCGGCGCACCACGGTCACGCCGGTGACCATCTGGCTGCCCTCGTCGGCGTACTGCGCCCACACGTCGGTCAGGTCGACCGGCGCGCTCAGCGCATCGTTCTTGGTGAGCGCGGCGGTCACGAACGGCTGGGGCAGAACGCCCACGGCGGATGCGTCGGCGGCCAGCGTGCTGACGACCTCGGTCGCTTCGCTCTTGAACTCGAGCGTGACGGAGTCGGCGATGCCAGCAGCGCTCAACAGGTAGTTCATGGTGTACTCGGGGGTCGTTCCCTTGCCGGTGAGATAGACGGTGCGGCCGGCAAGATCCTCGAAGGAGGCGACAGAGGCGTCTCCGGTCACCACGGACAGCACGCCGAGCGTGTTGACGTCGATGCACGCGATGCCCTGCTCGGTCTTGTTATACAGGACAGAGGCGGCGTTCGCCGGGATGAGGGCGATGTCGATATCGCCCTTGATGACTTGCGGCAGGATCTCGTCCGCGGCCTTGTAGATATTGAACGTGTAGGTGTTGTCGTAGCGCTCGGCGTCCTTGGCGAGCTCCATGAAGGAGACGAGGCCGATGGACGTGGGGCCGGAGAGGGACGCGACGCGGACCTCGACGCTCTCGACGGGCTCCTCCTCGGCGCTGCCTGCGGCGCTCGCGGAGCTTCCGGTCGATGTCGAGCCGGCGCCGGCCGTGGAGTCAGAGCATCCGGCGAGAGCGGCGACGGCGCCGGTGACGCCCATGCCCGCTGCAGCGAGGAAGGTGCGGCGGCCCATCGTCGCCTTGAGCTGCTCGGATATGCGTTTCATGGTGAGACCTCGATTCTTTGCATATGGTACTTCGGCACACACGATACCCGTGCGCGTGCATGTTGCGTGCACTATTTTGCGAATCCTTGCGTCAAAGTACGGACAAAACGCAGGGTTCAATTATAAAATATGGGCACGCCTGACAAACGTCCGAGAGGGGACAACTATATGAGCAACTCCATGCGAGGTGTGTACACGAACATCACCAAGATTCGTCGTACCGTCTTCAAAGAGGTCGCGCGCATCGCCTACCAGGGCGGCGTCGACGTCGATGGCGACGGTGTGGTCGATTCCGATGATTACGGCTGGGTCGACAACCTGCCCTACGAGATCATTCCGGGCGATGTCGCGACGTACCGCGAGAGCGTGTTCATCGAGCGCGCCGTCGTGGGCGAGCGCATCCGCTTGGCGATGGGCCTGCCCCTGCAGGGTGTCGATAAGCCCGCGATGCTTTCCGAGGGCGTGGCCGAGGCCGCGAAGCCCGAGACCTATTACGAGCCGCCGCTGATCAACGTCATCAGCTTCGCATGCAACGCCTGCGAGGACAACGTCTACCGCGTGAGCGATGCGTGCCAGGGCTGCATGGCGCATCCCTGCCGCGAGATCTGCCCCAAGGGCGCGATCTCCTTTGTGGACGGCAAGGCCCACATCGACCAGTCCAAGTGCATCAAGTGCGGCCGCTGCGCCTCTGTGTGCCCGTACTCGGCCATCCATCACTACGAGCGCCCCTGCGCCGCCGCCTGCGGCATGAACGCCATCGGCTCCGATG
>DGYMJ06203__coassemble_474_pt1 | contig 24787 bp, 24 predicted proteins | sample DGYMJ06203__metabat2_high_PE_015 | metagenome-assembled genome bin DGYMJ06203
GTACAGGTCGATGCAGTCGACGCCCAGCCGCTTGAGGGACCCGTCGACCGAGGCGCGGATGGTCTCGGGCCGGCTGTCCACCGACAGCGTGAGGTCGGGGTTGCGCTGCACGCCGAACTTGGTGGCGATCACCACCTCGTCGCGCACCGGGCGCAAGGCGTCGCCCACGGCCTCCTCGTTGTAGGCAGTCGACCCGTCCGGGTTGACGCCCACGCAGCACTCCGCGGTGTCGAAGAAGGTGTAGCCCATCTCGTGCGCCTCGCGCACCACGCGCGCGGCCTGCTCGCGGGGCAGCGGATCGCCGCTTGCGTGGGTGAGGCCCATGCAGCCCATGCCCAGCGCGGAGACCTCGATGCCGCTATTGCCCAGCACGCGCGCCGTCTTCATCTCGTCCATCGGATGTCCTCTCTTCATGTTCCTCGCCGATCTATCTCTCCTGCAACGGTACGATGGCACCGGGGAAGACGGAAGTTCCCGTTGGTGGCCCCCGTCGAACCCCGCGGTTATAACCGGGTTCGTTGGGGACGCCGCGGTATCATCGGTAGCAAGGAGACACGCCATGGAATTCGAACAGCTGCGCCAGCTCGATGCCATCGCCCGCACGGGGAGCTTCTCGGCGGCTGCCGCCGAGCTGCGCACCTCTCAGCCGAGCATCAGTCGCTCCATGCGCGCGCTCGAGCGCGAGCTGGGATGCGAGCTGTTCGAGCGGACCCGCAACCGCGCGAGCCTCAACGACACGGGGGTCAAGGCGCTGAACCACGCGCGGGCCATCCTCGCCGAGGAGCGGCGCATGCGCGACGCCTTCGAGGAGCTTGCCCGCCGCAAGCGCCCCGTGACCGTGGCGAGCGTGGCGCCCGCGCCCGTCTGGCGCCTGACCGAGCTGGTCGTCTCCGCGCTGCCCGGCACCATACTCACCAGCGAGGTCGATCAGCGGGAGCAGGAGGTAGAGCGCCGCCTGTTCGACCGGTCCGCGGACATCGTCATCACCAACCGGCCCCTCGGCCTGCCCAACGTCACCTGCGCCCCACTCATGGTCGAGAACCTCTTCGTCTACGCCCCCGCCTCCAGCCCGCTCGCCTTGCGCGCGAGCGTGAGCTTCGCCGAGCTAGACGGCAGTACCTTCCTCATGAACGCCGACGTGGGCTTTTGGGGCAACGTGGTGCGCGACGCCATGCCGCGGGCGCGCTTCATCGAGCAGCGGGACGGACGGGTCCTCGGCGACATGATCCGCACCACCGACGTCCTCGGCTTCGTCACCGACGTCACCGAGTTCGAGCGCGACAAGAGCCGCGTGAGCGTCCCCATCCAAGATGCCGGCGCCCATGCGACGTTCTACGTCGCCGCCATGGCCGACGCCCCGATGGCCGTCCGCTCGATCGTGGACAAAGCCCGCATGTAGCATGCCGCCCGGCGCGTTTTAGCCCCGTCCCAAAACACGCCGAAACGCACCGGGCGCCACAGGGCCCGCGTTTCCCTAGGACTGCATCTGCCCCTTGATCATCTGGAGCAGGCCGCCGATCAGCTGCACGTCCGTGTGGTCGAAGCACATGGAGCGACCGCAGTCGAGCTCAGCGATCTTGGCGCGCTCGTCATCGGTGAGTTCGAAGTCGAACACGTCGAAGTTCTCCTCCATGCGCTCCTTGTGCGTAGACTTGGGAATGACGATGACGCCGAGGTCCAGCAGGTAGCGCAGGGCGACCTGGCCCACGCTCTTGCCGTGCGCCTCGCCGATCTGGACCAGAAGCGGGTTGGAGAAGAACCCGTTGGCGCCCTCCGCGAACGGGCTCCACGACATATGCGCCACGCCCAGGTTCTCCATGTTCTCGTGCGCATAGCCCTGCTGCCAGAACACATGGGTCTCCACCTGGTTGACCATGGGGGCGATGCGTGCGAACGTGCAGATGTCGAGCAGTCGGGTGGGGTCGAAGTTGGACACGCCGATGGCGCGCACCAGCCCGTCGTCGTAGGCGCGCTCCATGTCGCGCCATGCCGCGTGGTAGTCGCCGTACGCCTGGTGCAGCAGCATGAGGTCGATCTGCTCCACGCCCAGCAGCTCGCACGAGCGCTTGATGGAGTCGTAGGTCGCGCCCTCGCCGTAGTTGGACACCCACACCTTGCTCACGATGAAGAGGTCCTCGCGCGCGACGCCACTCGCCTTGACGGCCGCTCCCACGCCGCGCTCGTTGCCGTACGCCTGCGCGGTGTCGATCAGGCGGTACCCGCTCGCGATGGCGTCGGCGACGCAGCGCTCGGTGGTCTCGTCGTCGATCTGGAACACGCCGTAGCCGAGCACGGGCATCTTCACGCCGTTGGATAGGGTCTTGTACTCCATGGTCTCCTCGCTTTCGCATAGAACGGATCCCGCCGCGGGACAAATCCCGCCGGGATGCTACGACCATGGTGCGCCCCCGCGACACCACCGTACAGGCGCCGCGTCGATATGCCGCTATGCATCCAGTGCATAGCGGGGGGCCGCAGAGGCATCGCACGATACGTGCGATGGGGCGATGGACCCGGAACGCGCCGGCCGATGGGTTGGAACGAACCCGTCCCCAATGAACCCATGTCCACATCTGTGGATTCTTGGGGGACGAACGTGGTCATGAGTTAACCTACTTTGTCGGTAGGTTATTTCACAAACGCCCCTGCCTGCAACGACCCCACGCCCCCTTGGGCGCGAGATCGAAAGGACACAGCAATGCCCAACCCAATAGCACCCGCCGTTCTGGGAACGGTCCTCGCCGCGAGCCTTGCGCTCCCGGGAGCCGAGGCGCAGGCCGCACCCGCCTCGCCCGCCCTGCCCGACACGGCCCATACCGAGGACGCGGCCTCCCCTGCAGCCGACACCGAACACGAGACGGACGGCACCGACGACGCGGACGCCGATGGCGCGCCGGCGACCCCGACAACGCCCTCGGATTCGGACGACACCGCATCTGACGGCTCGGCCGACTCCTCGCGGGCCCCGATCGCCATCGTCCGAGACGGAGCGCGCATCGCGTTCGAGACGCTCAACGCCGCCGTGCAGGCGGCCCAGACCGGCGACGTCGTGGAGGTCGCCGGCGACATCGCCATCGCAGAGCCCGTCGTGCTCGACGCGGGCCGCGCCATCACCCTGCGCGCGACAGGAGCGGCCACCATCTCCCGCGCCGCCGGCTTCCCCCTCGAGGGCGGCAAGACGGCGGGCATGTTCCGCTTGCTCGGGGGCTCATCGCTCACGCTCGAGGCGGCAGACCCCGCCTCCGGCAGGCTCGTGCTCGACGGCGCCGACGTCGATTCCAACGAGGCCGTGGTGGCCATTCGCGAGCAGTCGACCTTCACCATGCGCGCGGGCACGGCCATCGAGGGCGCGCTGTGCTCCTGGAAGCCGTGGGCTTCGGTCTACGTGCACGGCGGCACGTTCGTCCTCGACGGCGGCGAGCTGCTCGACGGCTTCGCCATGCGCAACGCGGCCGTGGCGGTGGAGCGCGGCGCGGCGTTCGAGATGCGCGCCGGCGCCATCCGCGGCATGCGCACCAGCTATTCGGAGTCCATCGTGTGGACGCGGGGCACGGTGCGCATGGCGGGCGGCGTCATCGCCGGCAATTCGTCCAACGTGTCGTCAGACGGCGTCGTCCACGTGCTGGACAGCGGAACGCTCTCCTTCACGGGCGGCACCATCGGAGACAACGCCCCCAACAACACCTTCGGCGTGCGCGTGGACGCGGGCGGCACGCTCGAGCTGGGCAAAGCCGCGCGCTTCGACGGCGCGGACCGCATCAACCTGGCGCAGGGAGGCTCGCTCCGCTTTGCCGACGCGCCCGAGGAGCACACCACCGACGACCCCATCGAGGTGGTGCTCTCCGGCACATGGGACCCGGGGACGCTGTTGGCGTCCAGCCCCTCCCCCGAGGTCGCCCGCGACACGCTGCCTCGGCTCTCCGTCCGCACGGGCGGCACCCCCGAGAAGATCGTCTCGGTGGGCATCGACGAGTCCGACGCGCGCAACCTCGCGCTCGCCCCGTCGGACGTGACCGCGCTGTTCGACGTGCTCGACAACCCCTTCGCCGACCGCCTCGGCCTCACCATGCGCGAGGAGCTCGACAAGCCGGGCGCCTTCGATCGCCTGCGCGAGGCGGTGGAGGCGCACTTCGGCGGCATCGACACGCCCGAGCATCGCCTTCGCCTGCAGCAGATCGAGCAGGCCGAGCGCTACGCCTCCTACCTCGCCGCGCACGGGGATGCTCTCGAGGATTCGGTACGCGAGCTCTCCCAGCTGGGCGACCCGGGCGCCGAGGCGCGCCGGACCCAGCAGGGCTACCAGTTCGACAACCTGGACGCAACCGGGCTCTACCTCAAGCCGGGGGAAGTCAGGCGCATCACCGTCTATGTGGATGCCGAGGACCCGGGCAAGCTCTCGGTGGCATGGCGCCAGGTGGGCGTCACCGACTCGAACAACTACCCCTCCCTCAACCTGGAGCAGCGATCCCGGCTGGTGAACGGCGCGAACCAGATCACCGTCGACCTGACGGGCAAGACCTACGGCTCCATGCTCTACCTGCGCAACGACTCCACGGACAACAAGGCCCGCGTGCGCATCGAGTCGGCCGACGCGCCGGACGCCGGGGGCGAGCCCATCTTGGGCACCGGCCTGGGCGCCCACCCGTTCTACGAGCACGATCCTGCGCATCCGGAGCGCTTCTGGGACTACGTGCAGCAGGTCCGCGCCCATGCCGCACGGGCGCAGGCGGGCGAGGCGGCGGACATGACGCTCATCCAGATGGGTGATGCGGGGCACGCGCAGTTCGCCGTGAGCGCCACCGCCATGGCGAAGGCGTACGCGGGCATCGCGTCGGAGGCGGACGCCGTCGCCTATATCGAGAAGTCCAATCGGGCGATCCAGGACCGCCTGAAGTTCTACTGGGCGTTCGACGGCTTTGACGCGGGCGAGGCAACCGGCCCCAACGCCATCACGACGGCGCGCGTGCACACGGCCTTCACCCGCACCGTGTCCAGCCCCTCCACCATGTACGCGTACGGACGGTATTTCCACATGCCCGAGAGCAGCGCCGCATCGTTCCTCTCAGGCGAGAGCATGTACGGCTGGGGCATGTCGCACGAATACGGGCACATGCTCGACAACAACGTGATCGCGGTGGCCGAGGAGACCAACAACCTGTACTCCATCGCGGGCGCGCGGCACGGCGGCATCGAGGCCGCACGCGCGGCGGGCACGGCGTTCAACCCGGCGGCCCACTACCACGTGAACGCCATGAACGCCACGAAGCGCAGGGATGCGGAGCTGGCGCAGATGGCCGCCGACCCGCAGTACGTGCCCGACTGGATGAACGGCGGGGACTGGGGCACCTACATCTGGACGCACGTGACCACCTGGTGGAACGGTCTGCACTTCTTCGACGACTGGGATTATTCGGGCTACGACTTCTCGGCAAGCCCCTACTCCGAGAAGACTGCGGCCGATGTGGAGCGCTACGGGGCCTATGGGGCGACGCTGCGCATCCTGCGCGGCGATCAGGCGGCCGTGAAGACCATCGAGGACCTCGCCTCGAACGCCTCGACGGGCGTGAAGTACAACCGTATGGCTGTGGCGTTCACCATGGGAACGGGCTACAACTTCGCCGAGTACCTCTACGAGCTGGGCGAGCGCGACCTGGCGCCCCAGGTGCTGGAGTGGTGCGCGCGCTACCCCTCGATGCCACGCAAGGTGCGCTACTTCTCGCTGAACACCGACGCCGCGATCGTCAACGGGGCAAAGACCTACGAGGAGATCGTCGGGGCCGACGGCACAGTCGAGCCCGAGCTCGAGGTCGCCATCGTGGGCAACGCGCTGCGCGTGACGGCATCGATGCCCAGCGACGAGCTCGCGCGTGCCACGACGGCGTGGGAGCTCTACCGGAACGGCGAGCTCGCGGGCTTCTCGCGCGACGGCGTGTTCGAGCTCACCGGCGACGTGGGAGACGGCGACCCGGCTTCGTTCAGCGTCGTGGCCTACGACGTGCGACTGAACCCCAGCACGGAGTTTGCCGGCGATGGTGGCGACACCGGGGGCGATCAGCCCGGAGGCGGATCGGAAGACGGCGACGGTTCCGGCGGCTCGGACGAAAAGCCGGGCGGCGGGGATGACGGATCCGGCGGCGGAGATGCCGGCGGCGGAGATGCCGGCGGCGGCAATACCGGCGACGGGGACACCGATGGCGGGGACACCGGCGGCGGAGATGCCGGAAACGGCGGAGACACTGGCTCCGGCGATGACGGCACGGGCGGAGACGCCGGTAACGAAGACCAGCCCGGAGGCGAAGGCGGCGCAGAGGGGCCGGAAGACGGCTCGGACGGCGACGCGGACGGCGGCGAGCCGGATGAAGGCGGCGACCCAGGCGAGCAGCCCGGAGGGGACGACGGCGAACCCGGAGGCGGCGACGCGAGCGGAGAGCCGGGGAACGGCGCGGAAGAGGAGCAGCCCGGAGGGGACGACGGCGACGGCTCCGAGGAGAGCAAGCCCGAGGGCGACGGATCCGGAGACTCGAACGCGTCCGATGACGGCGGCTCCGATGGCGACGACGGCAACGATTCCGAAGACGGAGAAAATGCCGGAGGATCGAACGGGGACCAGGGCGGCGAGGAAAACGACCCCGCTGCCGGCAACCCGAACCATGGCGGCGAAGGATCCGGTGGAGGCGGCAGCACCGACCCCTCCGATGGAGGCACCGCCTCAGGGGGCATCGGGCAGCAGCCCGGCGCGCCCCAAGGCGGATCGACCGCATCGGCAGGCGACTCGAACAAGACGCTTGCCAAGACGGGAGACGCCTCCCTCCTCGCACCTCTTGTCGCCGCGGTAGGCGGCGTCCTCTCCCTTGCCGGTGCCGCAATCGCCTCGAGATTCGGCAAACGGCAGTAAAGCACGCGCCCGCGCGCAGAGGGAAGCGACTCCTCTGCGCGTGGGCGCTCGCATACCCGGCCTAGCGTGGCCGCGCTCCCAAACGACCTCGTCCCAAAACGTCACGAGAGGACCGCGCGGTACCCGAGGCCGCGAATCGTCTCGATGGAGAACTCGTCCCATCCCTCAAAGCGCCGGCGCAGCCGGTTCACGTGGACGTCGACCGTACGGGCCTCGCTCTCGGTATCCCATCCCCAGACCTCGTCGAGCAGCTGCAGGCGAGTGAACGTGTGGCCGGGGCTCTGCAGCAGCTTGGCGAGCAGCTGGAACTCCTTGGGCGGCAGGCGCACCTCATCGGTCCCGCGCACGACGGAGAACGTGTCGCCGTCGAGCAGCACGCGACCCACCTCGACGCGTCTCCCGTCGTGCACGCCCGACCTGCGCAGCAGCGCGCGGATGCGCAGCCAGAGCTCCTGCATGTTGGCGGGCTTGGTCACGTAATCGTCGGCGCCCGCGATGAACCCCGCGTTCTTGTCTTCCTGGTCGGTCCGCGCGGTGAGCATGAGGATGGGGAGGTCGTAGCCGGCGCTGCGCAGCTGGCGCACCAGCTCCATGCCGTCCATGCGCGGCATCATGACGTCCGCGACGAGCAGATCGATATGGTGGGAGTCGAACGCCTCGAGCGCCTCCACCCCATCGAAGGCAGGGATCGTCTCGTGCCCCTGCTTGCGGAGCACCGCGCAGATGAGCTTGTTCACGTTTTTGTTGTCCTCCGCGACCAAGACGTTCGCCATGAAGCCCTCCCATCCTCCGGGGCGCTCCACCCCGGCCCGATATGCCCTCATCACATACCACATCAAACCACGAGACGGTGAACGGAGCGTGAACGGCACCGTTCACGCGGCGTGCATGGTGCGTTTACCGCCGCATCCGACTATAGAGCCGTCAGATGGAACGCGGGGCGACCCGCAACGATGCGGAAGGGAGGAACCCATGCTCACACCGATCTCCAAGCTCATCCTCAGCGCGGCGGCGGGCGCCGTCGTCGGCGCTGTCGGAACGCTCGCCGTCAGGTGGGTGCGCGAAAACCGCCCCTACCTGATGTAGGTCCGACCCGACCGCTCAACCCCGCCAACCGAAGGAGGAAAATCCATGCTCGAACTTATCGGATCGATCAGCCCTGTCGCCGTCGTCGTGGTCGCCGTCGTCGTGGTCGCCGTCATCATCGTTGCCGCCGTCGTCCTGTGGCGCATGATGAAGAAATAGCAGGCAGCCAACGTGCACGGACAAGGCCCCGGCGCCCCAAGCGGATCTCGCTCGCGGCGCCGGGGCCTTGGTCCACGCGACCGCTGATCAACTCATCCCCCAAGAAAAGAAAACAGCGGGAGCCGATGACACAAACTGGGCAGTTTGGCACGCTAAGGGCCTTTACAGACCCCTTTTAGCGTGCCAAACTGCCCAGTTTGTGTCATTGACCCCCTGTTTGCCTACGTAAGGGGGAGTCGTGTTCTGCCAGGTTTGGTCATTGGCCCCGCTTCGTCCCTCTCAGAAGACGCGGCGGCGCCTTCGAGCGAGGACGGCGTTCATCTCGCCCCGCGCACCAGCAGCCCGAGGCCCATCGCAAAGATGATCAGCGCCACCGCCAGCCCGCTTCCAGCGACCATGAGCGTGAAAAACGCCTCGTCACCGGGATCGCCGAACAGCGTGAGCATCGCTATCTCCAAGGAGAGCATCGAGACGAGCGCCTCCTCCAGCCGCACGGCGTTCATCGCCTTTCTTACCGGTTCGTCCCGGCCCTTCACGCGGACGAACCCCACCGCGCTCGAGATGAGCGCGGCGAAGGCGTACGCCGCCACGGCGTAGACGAGCGTCCCGGGATAGGCGAACCCGCCCTCATGCCGCAGCGCGAGCGCGCCGATGCCGGCCAGCGTGAAGATCGACAGGATGAGGAAGCAGCCGCAAAGCACCTGGACGCGCCTCGGCCGCGACAAGCGCCCGGAGACAGGGGCGCGAAGCTCGCGCACGATAACCGCCCTCACCAGGGCGAGCAGAAGATAGTACGCCGCGAGCGTGATGTTCCACAGGGAGCCCGCATACACCCCCATGGCTGCGTTCGCGGCGGCGAACAGCACGCGCAGCGCGCTCGCGAAGAAGAACGCGAGCCGAGAACGGCGCTGCGCGTCCAGCAGCACAGATGCCAGAAGCGGGCTGTTCTCCATCCGCTCTCGCACGCGGGCGATCGGGCGCGCCCTGGCCGTCGACGCCACGACGGCGACCAGGGCGTATGCAGACAACACGAAGATGGCGTAGCTCGCAGGCTCGTCGCGGTTGCCGCAGCCGAAAACCCACCAGAGCCCGGCGGCAGCCGCCCCCGTCAGCGCCGCCAGCGCGGGCAGGGGTGGCAGAAGCAGGACACGGACGGTGGCGAGGGGTCCCGTCGAGCCGTGCATCGCCATCCCGCCCTCGGACCCCTCCTGCGGACGCATCGGCACCGACCGCCCCGCGCGGCGCCGATGCGGCGGGAGAGACCGCAACCAGTCGCGTCCCATCGCCTACGCGGCGCCGAGGACCGTCTGGGCCTCTTCGCACGCGGTGGCGAGGCTGTCATAGGCCGCCTCGATGTTCGGGGTGATGCGCCTGGTCTCGCGGGCGACCGTCTGGCGATAGAGCAGCCATGTGCCCACGCACCCGACGATACCGACCAGCCCGACGACGATCCCTATGACCATCAGACCGTCCCAGACCATCGTGCAGCACATGCCGACCCCCAGCACGAGGGCCGACGCGATGCCGAGCACCAGGGCGTAGACGGTCGCCTTCTTGGTCTTCTCGTCCTCGAAGCGGGCGATAGAGGCGATCAGGTCGTCCATGGTGCGTTGAAGCTTGGCGAGCTGTGCCTTTCCCCTGACCTTGCGGCTGCGGCGGAACGACAGGGTGGTGCTCGAGCTGCCCGGAGTCGATTTGGAACCCGTGAGCTCGTAGCCGAGGCTCTCGTAGCAATCCGTCGTCACCGTGGCGAGGTCGCTGCTGACCGTCGTGCGCGCGTACTCGAACGATACGCGCTCGGGCATCTGGGCGACCGCGGCGCCCTTCCCCGCCGCGATGGGAGCCCCGCACGACGGGCACGTCCTCTCGGTCCCGTCGATCTGTCGTCCGCACTGTGAGCAAAACATGGTGTCTTCCTTTCTCTTGGCACGTAAGGGGGCACCTCCCCCCAGGAGACGCTGAACGACCCGCTCCGTACCGAGCGCCCTTGCGGCAGTCCCGCCGTAAGGGCGGCTGATCAGCGTTTCCCTTGCGACACCGATGTTCGCGCCGGCTCATCACGCGAATGACAACGCATTGTGAACGCGGCCGTTCACAATGCGTTCACGGACGGGAAGGACAATCATGCCGTCGAGAGCGGGGCGTGGCACCATCGCCGCGCGCCCGCCCGTGCGTCCGAGGACAGTGCCGACCGATCGTTTTCGTTCCGGGCGCAGCATGAACCAACCAGCGGTCCCCGAGGTAAGGAGCACCATGAACAGCAGCCGCATCGCGCGCGATGCCGCACCGAACCACGCCGTCCTTCGTGCCCCCCACCCTGTCGAGCAGGGATACGGGCAAGACCGGGAGGCGTCCCTTGCGCTCCCCTGGCTGCGGACCGTGGGCCTCGTGCTCAGCTTCTCCATCCTCATCGCCGCCCAGATCATACTGTGCTGCCTGGCCGCGGCGCTCATAGGCTCGCTTCTCGTCGGCTCCGGCATCTTGACCTTGGAGCAGCTGGTGCAGCCGCAGTCCATCATCTCCGCAGTCGCGCTCGGCAGCATCGTCATCGGCACCTTCGGCGCGCTCAGCGTCAACGTCACGCTCACCAAGCCGATGCGGCGCATGTCTGCGGCCGTGAGTGAGCTCGCGCGCGGGAACTTCGATTTCCGCCTCGCGGAACAAGGGCGCTTCTGCCTGCGCGAAGTGCGGGAATTCACCAAAAGCTTCAACGCCGCCGCATCCGAGCTCGCCAGCACCGAGCTCATGCGCAGGGAGTTCGTGAGCGACTTCTCCCACGAGTTCCGCACACCCATCAGCTCGCTGTGCGGGTTCGCCGAGCTTTTGCGCGCCGGGGACCTCACGCAGGAGGAGCAAGACGAGTACCTCGACATCATCATCGACGAGGCGCGGCGCCTGTCGGGGCTCTCCGAGCGCATCCTCACCCTCACGCGCATCGAGCACACCCAAATCCTCCCCGACACCGAGACCGTGAACATCGCCGAGCAGCTGCGCCGCGCCGCCGTGCTTCTCGAGCCGAAGTGGTCGTGCCGCGGCGTCTCGGTGAACATCTCGGCAGACGAATGCGAGGTCGAGGGGAACGCCGACTACCTCATGCAGCTCTGGCGGAACGTCCTCGACAACGCGGTGAAGTTCTCCCCCGACGGCGGGACCGTGAGCGTGGCGCTCTACGGCGGGCGAGCGGGCGAGGACGGGTCCGGACGGGACGCGCGCGAGGCCGTCTGCTGGATCTCGGACGAGGGGCCCGGCATGGACGCCCGGACCCGCGCGCACGTATTCGACCGCTTCTACCAAGGCGACGCAAGCCATGCCACCGAGGGCAACGGGATCGGCCTTTCGGTCTGCAAGCGGGTGGTCGAGCTGCACGGCGGCAGCATCGACGTGCAAAGCGAACCGGGACAGGGAACCGTGTTCGAGATACGCCTGCCCGTCGTCCAGCCCGCATCGGCGCAGCTGTCCGGGCGCGCGAGATGAACCGTCCCGCTCCCGGAGAAGCGCCCGCGATGCGCCCCTATGGCGAAGCCTGCATATTCTCATGGCGATCTTGCATAAAAATCGGGGAAATCGGGGTCCTGCGGGCGGCGCGAAAAAGGCGGTGCCGAGTTTGTCATTGTTTTTCGGTGCCCTTTTCCCGTATGCGCCGTACCCCCTAGCATTTCCCCAGTTGAATCCTGCGGAAACGCTGAAGGGTGCGGCGCATGTGGCGCGGGGGCACCGAAAAACAATGACAAACTCGTATGCACGCCTTTACGGAGCTGCCGACGAGCTCGGAATCAAGGGAGCTCGTGCCTGCTATCGGTTCGTTTTTGAACGGACGGACTTTCGGCAAAAAGGACGGGGCCATATTCGCTCCCACGATGAGCGAAAACGGTCCCGTCCAAAAAGCATCAGCCGTCTGGGCACAGAATAGATTGGTCGATGCCCCTACGGAGTGCTTAGCCGAAGTACGGGCAGGAGCTCCCGATGCAGACGGTGTTACTGCTCGAGACCGTGCAGGCGGGGTGCCGCGCGGGCAGGTCCAGCTCGACGCCGAGCGCGCGTGAGAACCACGGCGTCGCCTCGCGCACCGCGATGCGGGAGTCGCGCTTGCAGCAGCGCGGCGCCCCCGCACGCGCGATCTTCTCGAGCAGATCTGCCACCATGAGCTGTGTCTCGCTCCACCCTGCCTCCTTGAGCGGCGCGTTTTCCCGCGCGATCGCGAGCGCCATGCCGCATGAGGCGGCCGCGCCGCACACGCCCCAGCGTGCACAGGCCCCTCCCGGCACGCCCGAGGAGCGCTCCTCCAGCTCGTCGAGCTGGGCCTCGAGGTTTCCGTCCGCTCCCGCGCGCTTGGCGCAGGCGAGCAGCGCCGCGCCGGTAAGATAGTGGTGGACGGGGCCGAAGGCGGGGCATTCCGGCGCCGCCATCAGCTCCTCCAACAGATCGGCAGGACATGTCGACGTGCTGCGCAGGCAGATCTCCTTCACCCACGACGCCCCGTTATGCTCCATGATCAGCCCTCTCGTCTTCATATCGATATCTATCAATATATCTGTTAGATCGATGTCCGTCAATGTATAGGATACAATCTGGCTGAGCCAACCGTCTTGAAGGAGCGCACCATGACAGCTAGAACCCGCGTCGCGTTCATCTGCACGCACAACGCATGCCGAAGCCAGATAGCCGAGGCCATCGCGCGTCTGCGCGCTTCGGACACCATCGAGCCGTACTCGGCGGGAACCGATCCCGAGGGCGCCCCGAATCCCGACGCGTTGCGCCTGCTCGCCGCCTGCGGCGTCGACACCGCAGGCCTTCGCGGCAAGGCGCTGGACGAAATCCCCGCAGTCGATATCGTGGTGACCATGGGCTGCGGCGTCAGCTGCCCCACCCTGCCGTGCAAACATCGGGAGGACTGGGGGCTCGACGACCCGACGGGAAAGGGGGACGCGGCGATGGAGGCATGCATCCTCGCCATTCAGGAACGGGTCGACGACCTCGCCCAGCGCCTGAGAGCCGATGAACTCACACCCCGGACGCCCAGCGTGGCGGTCCTGCGCGCGCTCGCGGACGAGACCCGCCTTGAAATCGTCGCCGCCCTCTCCCGGGAGGGGGAGCTGTGCGCTTGCAAGCTTCTCGATCATCTCGCCGTAAGCCAAAGCACGCTCTCGCATCATATGAAGATTCTCGTCGAGGCGGGCCTGGTCTCCCAGCGCAAAGAGGGGCGCTGGTCCCATTACCGGCTCGACCCGGAGCGATTCGCATGCCTTGGACGCGCCATCTCCGCCCTCGCCGCCCCATCGCTCGACGAGGGCGAGACGTTGCGCCGGGAATGACATGCGACGGAGGGCTGCGACACAAAGCGGACCGTTTGGCGCGCTAGGAGCTTTTATTGACCCCCTTTAGTGTGCCAAACGGTCCGCTTTGTATTGGAGTGGCACTCGTACGCCTGCGTTACGTGCAGCTTGTCCGCGTGTCCACTCGCCACGAAGTCGACTTCACCTGCTCGCAAAGCACCGACGGAAACACCGTAGTCACGTCAAACGAGCTCGTCGCATATGGTACATTCCAGCTGAGCGCCATAGTTCTTGGGCGAAAACCGTGTCGCGGGGACAATTCAAAAGCAGGCGGTAACCTCCAAAACCTCCGTCAAAGCGCAGAACCATGCCCGTTGCCGCAGCGCTCGACAATCGACCCGTAGCCTTGCAGGGTAGAAAACACGCGATATACAAAAACGGTATCTTTATCATTGTAGGAATAGAGCAGGACACACCGTCTCACAAAGCATGCACGTAGACCGCGCACAGCACACGACGGCTGTCGAGAAATAGCGTAAAGCTCAGGGTTATTCGAGATGCGATCTACAGCATCCTCGAACGCAACCAGGTGTTCGCGTGCAGCGTGGGGACTCGCCAGCTTGACCGCGATATAGCCGATGATGTCATCAACGTCCTGCTGAGCCCGCTCGGTCCATAGAACATCACAAGCCATATTTGGCTCGAATCTCGCTTAAGCCCTCGCGCATATCGGAAACGCGACCAGCACGTATGTCGCGATCTGCCTCTTGTAGTAAACGTTCCAGATGCTCTTCAGGTGTTTCTCGGCGATACTCGCGAAACAAATCAGCATCAATGACGACAAATTTCTCATAGCCGTTTTTCGTCACGATGACCGGCTCGCCCGCTCGTGCTACCTTCTCAGCAAACGCCGCGCTGTCCTTAAGCTCACTAATCGGTACGCAAGTCGCCATAATTACCTCCTAATTATGGTTGAATTATACCGGAATTTCACCCAATAGCGAATGGCCATCTCGTCAGCAGTAGATGCATTCCGAGGGTAAATCGTGCTGAGATTGCACATTTTCATAGGAAAATAGAGCAGCCTGCCACTACGGAGAGGTGCCCGCGCTCGCCGCCGAAGAGCGAAAGCGGAGCCTACTTCACCCCTGCCGCCTTGGCCTGCTTCCAGACCCCATAGAGAATATCTTTCAAGGCGAGCATGGCATCGAGCTCGCTGTAGCCGTGCTCCGCCTTGAGCTCGTCAAGCATCTGGCGGATGCGGCGCGCGTACAGAGGGATGTTGACCTCACCTTGGTATTTGGCAAGGATGGGGTATTTCTTTGCCCAGGCGCTCGTCCAGTCGATCTTCTCCTCAAGCTCCTCGTTCGAGCGCTCGATGGCCTCCTCAACCTGGCTCACGTCGAGATCGAACTCGATGAGCTCGTCGAGCGTTACGCCGTAGAGCGTGGCCAGGCGCTTGGACTGACGGATATCGGGCAGCGTCTCGTCGGTCTCCCATTTCCCGATCGTCTGACGGGACACACCCAGACGCTCGGCCACCTCCTCCTGTGTAAGGCCGGCCTTCTTTCGAGCGTGGAACAGACTGTTGCCGAGCACCATGTGGTTTTCTCCTCTCCGCGTGCTGCGCGACCACCTTGGAGCGCGCGATGCGACTTGGCTTCACCGTTTGCCAAAAGGATTATCCCAGCCGAAGGGGTGCCGAAGCCACCAACAGAGAGCGACTTCTCCGCACGCAAAACCGACATGGCGGGAAGATGGCGGCAGGAGGGCCCTCGAGGCCGCGCGCGATCGCCCGTTGATGACGCTGCGTGTCGAGTGGAGGCTGCGCGGCGCAAAATTGCCGAAAAATCGACGTTGTAGATGCCTCGATTTGGAGCGTGCGGAAAACCGCACCTATCGCAAGAGCGCTACCTGCGGAAACGTCAGATCTGAAGGTGCCGTTTCAAGCCGGTTCGAATCCCACTCGCCTACAACGTCGATTTTTCAGCAATTTTGCGCCGCGCAGCCTCCACTGAGCCCTGCCATCGGGGACCGAGTCCGTCCCCGATGGCCGCCCGTCCGCAATGACAGCTGCGGCACGCCCCCTACACGCTCAGGTCGCGGCGCGCAAACGCGGCTATCCCCAACGCGAAAAGCGCGATCCCCGATATGGCGAGCACGACCGCGCCCGCAACGGCCCCGGCCTCACCGGAGGCCACCCCAAGGGGGTCGAGAAGCGCAAGAGGCGTGATGCCGCCGAGCCATGAGAGCTCGTCCCCTACCCCTGAGAGCATCTGCACGAGGACGAACAGCGAGCACACCGCGACGCCCGCCCATCGCGCGGCCGTGATGCTCGGCAGGGCGCAGGCGCCCGCCCAGCATGCACCCGAGAGAAACGCCCACAGGCAGAGCGTCGCCACGTTGACAGCGACGAGGTCCGCGGCACCGAGCTCGCCGGGAAACATGGCGTGGGCGCAGGCCAGCTCGGATGCGGTCAGCACCGCCATGAGGAGAACGAGGCAGAGGGCAAGGACGCCCGCCTGCGAGAGCATGAGCCTCGTGCGGCTCACGGGTTGCGCGAGGAGGTAGGAGATGCTGCCGCGCTCGACGTGTCGGACCACGAGCCTGCTGACGAGCACCGCCACAAGAACGAGGGGAAGCACCACAAGCAGAAAGCCGTGCAGGTAGTTGACGACAAACTCCAACAGCGTCGTCCCCTGGTCGGCCATGCCGAAGGCCGCGAAGAGCTCGGGCATGGCATCGCGCATAAGGGCGAGCGACTCCCCGAGCTCAGGGTCGTACATACCGATGATGACGACGGCGTAGAGGACGACCACCGCGGCGATGATGGAGGTCGGGAGCAAGCAGGAGCGGAGCTCGTGTTTGAACAGAGGAAGGATCATCGAAACCCCCTAGTTGTGCCGTGAGGGCTCGCCGCCCTCGTACAGGTGCAAGAACAGCTCCTCGAGCGACTGCTCGCGAGACGTGATCGCGGCCACGTCGTATGAGGAGAGCTCGCGGATGAGCGCGTTCACGTCGCGCACGTCGCAGATCTCGACGCTGCGGGCCTCCCCTTCCGCGGAATCCTCCCCGTGAGCGCGCTGCCAACGCGAACGCTCCCGCGCATTCGAGAACTCGACCGTGTAGCCCCGGCCCCGCATCGAGCGCACCTCGTCCATGGTGCAGGTCATGGCCACGCGCCCCGCACGGATGAACGCAACCCGGTCGCATGCCCGCCCGACCTCCTCGAAGATGTGCGAGGAGAGCAGAATGGCGGCGCCCCGCGCGCGTTCCTGTTCCACGAGATCGAGGAAGCGCTCCTGCATGAGCGGGTCGAGACCGCTCGTGGGCTCGTCGAGGAGAAGCACGTCCGGACGGGCCATGAACGCCGCCACGATGGCCACCTTCTGCCGATTCCCCTTGGACATCCCGCCGATCCGCGCACGGAGATCCAGCCCGAAGATATCGGCGAGCTCCAGCATCCGGGAACGGTCGCGCATGCCCCGCATTCCCGCCATGAGGTCGAGGAAGGACTGTGCGGCCATCTCCCGCATGCACGAGCTTTCCCCTGGGAGATAGCCCAGATGCGCCTGCACCGACGGCCGTTCGCGGAAGCAGTCGTACCCGAGGACCTCGGCCGTCCCCTTCTGCGGCCTGACGAACCCCATGAGATGGCGCATCGTGACCGTCTTCCCCGCCCCGTTGGGACCGAGAAAGCCGAGCACCTCGCCCGCCGCCACCTCGAGGCTGACGTCGAAGATGCCGCGGCCGCGGCCGTAATCCTTCGTGAGCCCGCGCACGCTGATCGCGGGCGCCGTGCCGTTCGCTGTCATAGGTATTCCTCCTTGTACGTGGCCCGCCTCAACCAATCGAGCCAGACGAGAAACTCGGAAAGCATCGCCTCCAGGTCGAACTCGCCTCCGCCGCGCAGCTGTTCGTGCAGGTAGCCGTCGCCGCACCACACGAGCATGCGCACCGCGCGCATGGGATCGACGTCCTCTCGGAAGCGCTCCCAGCGCACGTGGCCCAGATACGTCTGCACCATAGCGGGCACCGCATCCGTCATGAACGCGTCGAGCACCCCCGATACGTCGCGATGGCCGAGGTAGAACGCGCGGACGAAAAAGTCCATGATGCGCGGGCTCGAACCCACGAGCCCGGCCTTCCGCGTCGCGGCGTAGCGCATGATCTCGAAGAAGTCGTCGATCTCGTACCAGCGATCGTCGACCACCGCGTCCGCAACGCGCCTCGTGAGCGCCGTGAGCACGTAGAGATAGAGATCGCGCTTGTTTCTGAAGTAGAAGAAGAGCTGGCTTTTCGACACGCCTGCGCGCCTGGCGATGTCCGCCGTGGACGCGCGGGCGTAATCCTCGTCACCGAACACCTCGGCAGCGGCGTCAACGACGGCGCGCCTGCGGTCCTCGGGAAGATTGTCGAATCGCTCGAACCTGTCTGACATGAAGCCTTGCCCTCCTTCGACTCTCAAGAACAAGGCTACCCTGTTGACCAGGATATGGAAGGGGCTTTGAGCTGGCAGGATAATGGCATGCGTTAGGACTGGGACTCGGCCAATCATTGTTGATGTCGCTCTGTCCGCCCGCATGGTTCCATTGTTTTGCGCTACCGCTGTTCACAAAACTTCGATGTGTCGAAAAAGGCCGTAAGATAGCCAAAACTGGAGAAAACCACGCGTAAGCTACTACTCCTACTCAATATTGACTTTGTAATTCAGTTCATGGCTCTGGCTGGTTCCACGTTGCGCTTCATTATCCCATTTTGCCGCAGTGAATAAGAGTTTCGTACTCATATTGTAATCGTAATCTCTTATCCCGCTATCTATTCTGCTTTGTCCCAGTTGATTGCTTTTGTTTCTGGTTGCTGGCTGATGATGAAGCCTGACTATGCCACCGTTTGTTCTTCAAGACCGACTCAACATTGTTGCCAATCGCGCAAATCAAGATGACAGTATTCCAAATCATGGAAACAGTATTGCCATCAAGATAATAGGTTGCAACAGCAGCAACGCACAGACTAACTAGCGCGGAAGGGAGTGATTCCGTTAAGACCCTATCTTTTGCTTGGAATACAGCCGCAGAACTATCTATATACATGTCGCTATTTCTTAATTCGAGAAACGTTGAATAGAGATTCGATTCGTATCGTTGATATGCCATGAGAGCAACGGCGAGTAGCATGACCGCCGCGCCAACAATCAAGGCCGCCGAAATCGTCTGCGAGTTCTCATATGTCTTAATTGCCCCAGCAATTCCCGCCCCGATCCAGCCAAAGGTGAACACAAGGAAGGTCATGTAATTGAAACCAGATCGCTTGCGCTCAGTCAAACGAGAAAAACTTTTCCACATGTAGAAGCTGGCAGCGAGTTTTCCCTCTTCGTTAAGAACCTGGTCAAATGGCCTTAGCGATTCGGGATCAGTTCCTTGGAAGTAGGATGAGTATTTGATAGCGAGGTCAACTGAGCGGTGCTTGGAGTTGGAGTATGCGCTCACGATTGAAATCAAAAGAGCAACGAATGGAATTGCCATGGTAAGGACCTCTGCAAGTGTGAGCATTCTTGTCCAGACCCCTAGTTCGAAGAGTTATGGGGAACTGAAGATTGATAGAGAGCGACAATCTCCAATTGATAAACGGGTTTGTCAACAATTTCAGGAATTGCATCGCACTCATATTCGAAATTACCGTTGTCGGAGAGAGCTCGCATACTTTCAATGAGTGCTTTCTTCGAACTTGTATCCCGAATCTTAGTAAAAATCGTGTTCTTCATAAGCTGCGTACCCTCGGGGAAGACTCTTTTGACTTGAGCGAGGCATCGTAGCTCTGTTCGAATAATATCTGCGCGTACTGCCTGATAGAGATGCTCATCGCTGATCGTGCCCACAAGCGCATAACTGTCCGTCTCGCAAATTATCTCTTCCGCCCCGAATAATTCGCGGCAAACGCCTGCAATCTGCTTGACTTGTTCGAGTGTTTCGCTCTTCGTCTTACCTGAAGTTTTTGTACCCACGGCTTGCATTTTTTCGGATAGCTCAAGTAGCGCTTTTGCCTCATTGATCAAGGACTTGATGGAATTGATTTTCAAGACAACGGGAACAATGATGAAGGAGCCGGCATTCGCCGAAGCGATATCACGAACATAGCCTCGATCATTTAAGGCAGAGATGACGATGCCGAGCATGGAAGTAGTCGTCTGTACGATCTTGGTACTTGAAGAAGAGGCTTCGTTCGAACCGCCTTCAATCGTTCCAGATAAACCCCCTCCAATTCTAAAGATTTTGAATCCGCTGCCTTCGACTTTGGCTGAGCCTGATTTCTTGTTCGTAGCTTCCGAGGAGGCGTTGATCTCCTCATATTCGGTATAGCCACCATTGAGGATTGCGTATAGGTCCAGAAGTCGAGACTGATTGATATAGTAAGGAAAGAACAGCTCTTCAGCGTACTTATTAGACATTCTTTATCTACTTCCCGATATAAGGACTCTTACCGTCAACAACCCAAGTCGCGGGGTCCCAGTGCACTTTCATTCTATGTACTCTTCCCTGGCGATCTCGCCGGCATCAAGCTTTTGGCGTTGCCGTCCCATTGGCGCATCAGATCGGCGAAGAAGCCCATCTGGTTGCCAGAACCGATGCCGATTGCGGGCGCCCCATCGAAATTCCGAACGCGGTAGCCATAATCGTCCTCGTGTTCCAGAGGGGTGTAGGCAAACTCGTAGTTATTCTTAAACACCGGTGCGCTCAAGTACTCCAAACTCACCCCTAACGCTACCGAGCCTGGGCAGCAGCTCAGGCTTCGGAGTGTGGTCACCAAGCTCATAGGCACGGTAGACCGACTCGATGATGTAGACCTTCTCCACAAAACCTCCCGTTGCGTCAGTCCCAATTCCATCCCGAGGATCTGCAATCTTCGCGGAAGCCCCGCAAAACTAGTTTCATTCTTCATAAGACTTCTCCGAACTCGCACACCAATATGGTACTGGAAGCGTATATGCGAAGCCTCTCACTTCATGAAACTGTAAACAACCTATTGTCATCCCGATTCTGCCTTTGATTTGGTACTTTGATTTGCAGGCACCGCGCCATGCCAACCGCCCCGCTAAGCAGGCTCCGACCCCGACTTTCCCCGCATGCTGTACCAGCACCTCCCTGCCCAAGCGGCGCCGCTCACGATCAGGCCCACGGTGGCGTCGACGCGGATACCACCCCGTGTCTCGCGCCCCGGTCCCTCTGGCGGCACCGGGCGCGGAAGGCCGTCGGGCACAACCTGCCACATGTGCCCATGAGCTCCGGCGAGAAGCTGCCGGGCCCGCGAGGCCCCTGGATTCGCCAGGGCCCGCTGCCGAAGCGCATCGTCCGCCGTAGCACTCCGCGGCGGGCTGGCACGGGCGGCTCGGCGGGCAGGCCACGACGGGCGCGGCAGTCGATTGTATCGCGTGCAGATTGACGGCGATCACCATCGAGGGGACTGAGACGATGCGCGAGCGCATGGCGGGAAGGCATAGCGCAGGACCGGTGCAAAGGCCACTCGATAGACGGCGGAACGGCACTCGTCGAATCGTGGAGCGCCGTTCATTTACGCACGCGATACGTGCTATATCGAGTCCATCGCGACGGGAAAACTGGCGCGTAGTGGAAAGCGAGGTTCTCCATCTAGCGCTTTTAAATAGCGTTTTATCTGGGGAAATGGTGGGAAGACGCCACCCGACTCGCTGACCATTGCATAAGTCGTAAATGATATGCAAACAACCAGCCCCATCGCGATGAGCATCATTTGTCCGAAAAAAGAAGAACAAATCGAAAACCATCTGCGCGCTATTCGGAATGCGTTCAGCCCATCCGCATGTAGGTAATCTCAGCCGCTTTTACACGCCGCATTTCTGGCATGCGGGCCTCAACACTGAACGCGTCATTGCTGTCGAAGCGTTGCCAAATATCCAACCCGCGATCGAGCAAGATATCCCACGAATCATCAATTTTGAGATGCCGCGCATGAAGCGTACCGGTATGGTCGATACGCCACGTAAAATCGAGACCAAGCGGCGCCACAGATTCCTGGATGCGCTGCAGATACTCTTCCTGCTTGGAATCTGGATATTCGTCAGGCGCGGTAACCAGGTGAACCTTGATAGAAGGCACATCATACTTGAAATGATGAATAATCACCTCAAGTAGCTCCATGACATTACGGCACTGATGGAACGCGCGAACATACGGATCGATTATTTCAATGTAGCGAGCACCCTCAAAATATGGCCCAAACAGCCTTTCGTACGAAATGCCCCGTTGGTTCTCACGCAATGCAAGATGGCCAGCCTTGGGTCCCGGAACGCTCTCGGCCCCTCGCTCTTCGACGGGCGCCGCAGCAGATAGACCACTGTTCGGCTCCGCTGCCCCAGCGCCAATTGAATCAGAGTTTGAAGGGGGCATCACGCCAAGCTCATCGCCGTTATCGCCGCCATCCCACGGAACCTTATCTCGCGAATGGTAGGTTGTCGGATAGCCGAGCTCTTCGAGCGTCACAACTTTCTTCCATGCGCCCCCGATCTTGGGACGATACGAGAAATCAACGCGCTCAAATGTCTCGTCAATACGAATAAGCGTGTCCTTCACGCGCTTGCGCAGCTCCAAAGCAAATTCGACAATCTCCGCCGCCTCATCAGCAGTCTCGTCTCGCCCGGGGAACAGGATTTTCATTAGTCCTGCGCAGGTCTTCACCACGCCATCGCGATCACGCGTCGAGATGCTGCTCGACAACTCGAAAAAGCGATCGACCTCTCCCGAGTAGTCCATAGGCCTCATCGCGCGTAGGGCCTCGGCCAGATAGTCGACAATAAGGCCAAAGTCAGACGAGAACATGTCTCCGCGAATGATGTCCATCTCCCAGCCGGGGATATACGCATGCAAGCGATCAATGAATGCTGGGTCATGATAGACGGCGGGCAAATCGTCAAGAAGGTCGCTCTGATTGATCATGTAGCTAACGTCGTGGCTGGTGTTGCCCACAAAGACCATAGAGGCCTCGGCAGTCACCTGCTCGATTCCACGGCTAAAGCTTTTGTTTGCCATGTAGTTTTTCATGATGTCAACGATATCGGCTTTTGGCTTCTTGTTTTTTCCGGCAAACTCGTCGAATGCCACGCAATCCCAATAGCCCAGAAGACCGATTTTGCCCGTTGAATTATTCACGAACAGCTTTGCCGGCGTAACTTCGCCACCCGAAATCAGGATGCCGTGCGGACTAAACTCGCTAAACACATGACTCTTGCCGGTACCTTTGGGACCGAGCTCAACTAGGTTGTAGTTCCGCTCGCAATAGGTAACCAGCCTCGTCAGCTGGAACAGCTTTGAGCGACGGCCAAGCTGGGCAGGATCCAAACCGATTGAACGAATGAGCACGTCAATCCACTCGTCTACCGTAAAGCACGAGCGACGATCAACATATCCGTCAAAGTCGAAACGCGACATCTGAATCGGCTTCAAGCTCTTCAGGATATAGGGGGACTCATCGCGCGATTCATTTGCCTCGTAAGAAAGGTCGGCGATGCACCACACACCGGAAACCAGAAGCCTGCGATTTTTTATGACTGTATCGGAGCTAACGAGAACTTTTGAAACACCCAGGTTCTCGAAAGTCGCCTCGTAAGCATCGCGCTTCTCATTGAGCGAAACGGAAACCTTGTCGATGATGCGCTTATAGCCAGATTGCTTGATGTCGGAACGAATAGCTCCCGCCTCAGCGCGCTGTACGTAATGCTTGGCGAGGATGCTGCGTACGCGCTCAACGCCTGCTTCAATCTGCGCCTCATCGTCTGTCGCACAGTTCTGCCCCAGCAGAAACTCCAATACATAGCTGGGTACAGCAGCGTTGCCCCTCACTAGCTTTACTAGGTCCTTGCGAACCACGTAGCCGGTAAACACATCATTCAGCTTCTTATCCAATGCGTCCATATGTCCTCGCTATCCAAAACAACGTACGCCGTCTACAAGCAAATCCCACTGCTCTTCAAGATAATCTTGATGCTCGGCCACCCATCGTGACGCCATCTTCAACTTCTTTGGAGGCAGGTTTCCCTCTATTACTTTGCCGGTCGGAATCTCCAGGACAACCGCATACTGCTGATATTCAGCATGGAGATGCGGCTTGTTGTGGCCCTTTTCCCGTGTATGAATAATAAAAACGATTCCATTGCTCTCCCCAACGCGACCACGCTGGAATATGTAATCGAATATATTAATCCACTCACGCAGATTCGGATCTACAGTAATCAGCCGCTCCTCCACAGCAATCCTACTTCCAAGAGCTTAGACCCGCAACTTTGACCAAGGCATGCGGGAATTTGTTGTAGTTAGCCTTAACTCCGTCATCAAGGTCGATGGAAATATGCTCGTTTGCAAGCGGATATATAACGTCCCGCTCCCAGTCGGCAAGCTCTCGAACCATGGTGCGGTACTTGTCCGCCTGACGCTTGTCCCGTGCACTATCGCTCAAATCAAGTGACCCAATCGACGCATTGAGCTTCTCAACGTACTCGCGCAGATATCCAGTAAGAATCTGCCCTAGCGTACTAGACGTATAGCGATGCATGTAAACAAGCGCCTTAAAGCTACCCTTGGGACTCGAAAACATCCAGTAGATGGGGCGCTTCCCGCTACCTGTCACTTGGTACATAGCGCAGTGATCCTTATAGAAGTCCTTTACAAAGTATGCGCGAAGACTCTTTCCGAGAGCTTCCTCAATAAAGTCGATATTATCCTCAAGAGAATCCTTACCGTAAGTAACCTCAAGCCATTTGCGGAACTGAGCCACCATGTCGTCAGTAAACCACTCACCATCCAACACCGGAACAATGGCGTCCTTATCCGGCCTGAATGGGGCATTGGGAACTTTCTTCTCAAAGTCTACAAGTGTTTGACCCGCGTCCGCGAGAATAAGACCCGGCTTGTAAACAGAATAACGGCCCATGATGCAGCCGACGCCGTAGGAGATTAGTCTGCGCGCCTCAACGCTAAGGTTGAAACTCCTTACAGGAAAATCTCTTTCTTCCCACTTTGGCAACAACTCATGATCAATGCCGTAGAGTTGGCAGCAGTATCCATCGATCCGCTCCATTAGCTCTTTTGCCTCAGCAAGCTGACGGTTCAATTGCGCCCCATAATGAACCATCGATTGGGACAATGACGTATCTCTCGAGTTCAGCAGTGGGCAGATCTGGAAATCGAGGCTGATTTCCGAACTATCCCAGTCGGAACGAGCGATTTCCACCAACCTTTTCGATGCCTCCTGCAGCCTCTCGTCCTGAGGCATCACCAATGGAAACGCTTTGATATCTCTTACCTGTAAATTAACCGATGGATTTAACATCATGAATATTGTGCTT
>DGYMJ06203__coassemble_476_pt1 | contig 24742 bp, 19 predicted proteins | sample DGYMJ06203__metabat2_high_PE_015 | metagenome-assembled genome bin DGYMJ06203
AGGAGCCGAAGGGCGGTTATCAGGAGTTCCTGATGAACGAGGCCCGCTATGCTTCCCTGACCCGCGCCTTCCCGGAGCGCGCCGAGGAGCTGTTCGCCGAGAACGAGCAGGCCGCTATGGACCGCTATCAGCACCTGCTGAAGCTCAACGCTCTGTACAACGAGTAAGAGCGCACCTCGCGTCTGACCGATCGTCAACGTGATGCAAGGGCCCCGGAGCATCTGCTCCGGGGCCCTTTTTGCGTTGCGTGCCCAACAGGCAGGAGCGCGGCGTTGTTCATTCATGAATGAACAACGGTCATTTCGGCGTTTCCGCAGGAAAGCAATGACTAACCCACCTGTTCATTCATGAATGAACAGGTGGGTTAGAAAAAGAGAGCTCTAAAAGGCGCAGGGTCTGCCAGGTTACAGTGCGCAGACGTTGCGCGGCGTGCCGTTGAGGTAGGCGAGCACGTTGTCGAACTCGATGACGGCGCGGCGCTCCATGGCCTCTTCGGTCAGGAAGCCCACGTGCGGCGTGAGCACGACGTTATTGGCCGAGAGCAGCTTGTAGGAGGGGTCGAGTGGCGGCTCGGTGTCGAAGACGTCGATGCCCGCACCCGCCAGATGGCCGGAGTTGAGCGCGTCGGCCAGCGAGTCGTTGTCGACGATGGCGCCGCGTGCGCAGTTGATGAACACCGCGCCGTCCTTCATCTGCGCGAACTGGTCGGCGCCGAAGGTCTTGCGGGTCGTGTCGTTCAGCGGCAGATGCAGGCTCACGATATCGCTGCGCGAGAGCAGCTCGTCGAGACCGACGAACGTGATGCCGGCCTCCTGCGCGGCGTAGCTCTTATGGCGCGCGTAGCCGAGCACGTCGGCTCCGAACGCGCGGAAGAGCTTGGCAGCCTGGATGCCGATATGGCCCGTGCCCACGATGCCGACGGTCCTGCCGTGGATCTCACGGCCGACGAGGCCTGCGGAGGTGCCGCCGTTGCGTGCGGCCGCGTCGCCTTCCGCCACGCGGCGGAGCACGTCGATGGTCAGGCCGATGGTCAGCTCGGCGACCGAGACGTCGGAGTAGCCGGCGCAGTTGCAGACGGCGATGTTGCGCTCGCGGCAGGCATCGAGCCCCACGCGATCGATGCCGGTGAAGGCGACGGCGATCATCTTGAGGTTGTCCGCGCCCTCGATCACGCGCGCGGGGTAGGGGTTGTTGGCGATCATGACCACATCGGCGTCGGCGGAGCGGCGCGAAAGCTCGTCGGCATCGGTCGTCTTGGTGTCGTAGTACGTAAACGTGTGGCCCGACTCCTCCAACGGACGGGCCAGCTCGGCGATGCGATCGGCGGAGACACCGAGCGGTTCAAGCAATGCGATCTTCATGGATAGCTCCAATCGAAAAAGGGGTGGATAGGACCAGGGGACAGACCGTTACGCGTCTGCTGCCATCTGCGCGTCCAGGAAGGCGAGGGCCGCCGTGTAAGCCTGGGCGCCGGCAGGGTTGGACGTGTCGCGGTCGAAATCATGCTCGAGGTAGTAGGCGGTCATCATGCGCGCGTTCGGGGCTGCGCGCGAGAGCGTCTTCGACGTCTTGAAGGGAACGTCCTGATCATCGGTGCTCGCCGTGATGAAGGTCGGCGACAGGGCGGCGATGTCGTCAGGGGAGAGCGAGAGGGCGGGCTCGTCGTCAGGGGCGACGCCGAGCATCTCCATCCAGGTGCCCTGCTGGCGCGCGTAGACATACAGTGAGAAACGCGTCGCCTTGGGCCCCGACGTCACAAGCGCGCCGGGCTTTCCGCACAGTCGAGAGACGGTGCCTCCATCTACCGCTGGCATGGCGGCGTAATAGGCGGACGGTTCGTTTGCGAAGGGCGCTGTGAGGTCGTAGTAGCCGTACAAGTCCCACAGCGCGCACGGCTGCAGCGCGTCCGGGGCGTCCGTGTGCGGGGAGGCCAGGATGGTGATGTCGCAGTTCAAAGTCGGGGATCACGTTCTTGACGATGCCGTCGGGCTCGATGACCGCTCAGTTGCGGTTCACGACCGAGCGGCTCGCCAAGATGTCGGGGCGATAGCCGGTAACGTTGTTGATGTAGCTCATGTCTCTCTCCTTATCAAATGGGGCGGACTACGGTGTATCCGAAATGTCCCGCCCGCGCGGGGCGGGCGGGACAGGGGTTCCAAGAGAAGGCACTAGGCGGCGACGGTCTTCTTGAGGTTCGTCGCCATGAACAGGACCGTGCCGACGAGCAGCAGCGCGGTGCCGAGATAGAAGCCCAACTCACCGGAGCCGGTAGAGTCGATGATGACGCCGGTCAGTTGCCTCTCCTTTCATCAAAAGCCCTGCCCTGCGTCATATGCCCGGGCAGGGCTTTTTGCGTGCGCCTGCCGGGCGCGGCGGCACGGCATGGAAACCGTTCAGCGTTTCTTAAGCATGGTCGTCGTACGTAAGAAAAACCTATCTAGTGTGTGGGAAATATGGTGGGTCAAGCATTTTCGCTTCCTCTGAAATATGGGTCAGGTTCGGGTAAAAGAAGGTCACCAGGGGGCTCTCGGAACTTCGATTCACGAAGAAGGGTCCCGTTTATTGAGGTGATATGTATGCAGATGTTCAACTCCGATTTTGACTACAAGGGCGATTTCATAGACCGGTGGAACAGCCGTATCAAGCAGGCCAAGGCGGCGATGGGCGTTTTGGGAGCCCTGCTCGTCGTCGCGGGCGTCTTCAGCGCGGTGGCTCCGTACAGCCTGTACTCGTTCATCCAGGTGCTCGCCGGCGTGGCCCTGTTCGTCCACGGCGGCGTGCAGGTGATCTCCTACTTCGGCACGCCCGAGTTCTTCCGCAGCTCGGCGCTGATCGTCTCCGGCATCCTGAACGCGCTGCTCGGCATCATGTTCCTGCTGCTGCCCGTCTACCTGACCGCCAGCACGCTGGTGTTCCTGCTCGCGTTCCTCTTCATCCTGACGGGCTTCGAGCGTATCTCCTTTTCGCGCCAGATGAAGTACTTCGGCCTACCCAACTCCACGGCGGGTACGGTGACCGGCGTCATCAACGTCATCTTGGGCGTCATGTTCATCGCCATGCCGCTGTACTCGAGTCTCGTGCTCGGATACGTGCTCGCCGCATACCTGATCATCGCCGGCATCACGCTGTTGGTCGAGGCGGTGTCCATGAAGCGCATCGACCGCTGAAGGCACTTCTCGACAGCACGGTAAACATCGCTTTCCCCTTCCTCACGGCCTCGCATTCCCGCATGCGGGGCCGTGCCGTTTTGGGCGCTCCAAGATTCCTGCCGCACTCCCATCGATCCGTTCATTCATGAATGAAGGAGGGGGTTAATCATACGAATCCTGGGCAAACGTCGAAAAGGCCTCCGCTCATTCATGAATGAACGAAGGCCCGAACTCGGGGAAGCATCGGCTCATTCGCGGCGTCTCGTTTTCAAAAACCGACGCACGGGGTACAAGTGGACCAACCTTCGACTCCGGAAAGGACGGTTGTACCCATGAAATGCCCAGTATGCAAGGACGTGACGTTGCTGATGTCCGAGAAGAACGGCGTTGAGATCGACTACTGCCCTGAGTGTCGCGGCATCTGGCTCGATCGCGGCGAGCTTGACAAGATCGTCGAGCGGGCGCGCAGCGCGCAGCGTGAGTACGCGGCCTACGAGGAGGATCGCCGAGACGACCGCCGCTACGACGACCGCCGCTACGATGACAAGCGCTACGACGACCGCCGCGAGCGCGAGTACCGCGAGTACAAGAAAAAGAAGAAGAGCAGTCCCATGTCGGCATTCGGCGACATCATGGAGATCTTCGGCGGCGGGGACGATTAGCCGCCCGATCGCCGCGCGAACGCAATGGGCGCCCGCGGGCATCTTTTGGAGATGGCCCGCGGGCGCCTTTCTGTTCGATGTGCGTCGTGCCGCATGGATGTCGACGCGTTGGCGTCGGGCGCGCTATGCGTCGACGGAGCCCGTCATGCCGTCGCCCATGCGCCAGGCGCGCGCCGAGGCGCAGGTGCCCTCGATCGTCACGCTCAGCGCATCTGCTACGGGGAACCAGCGCGTCGACATCACGGCGCGACCGCCTTCGGCAAAGATCTCGACAGCGGAGCCGTCGACGAGAACGCGCAGGTCGCCCATGCGGTCGAGCGGAAGCGCCCTGCGCGTGCGGCCGGCTCCGAGCGCGTCGGCCCCCTCCGTGAACGTGCAGGACAGCTCGTGCCCGTCGAAGGCGATCTCAAGCCCGCCGTCGAGGGTGAGGCGCAACGGGCTTTCGATCCCGGTCAGCTCGATGTCTGCGCGCTGTCCGGAAAACACCATGGTTCCCGGGGCGATGAGGAGCTCCTCGGCCTCGCGCAGGCGCTCAAGCTCCGGGACGGGCATCTGCGCGATGGTGCCGTCGCCCAGACGCGTGAGCACGCGCGGGACGGTGAGGCAGTGGCACCACGGCAGGCCGTCGGGCGCGCTTTCGAACGGGGCCTCGGGCATGCCCATCCACCCGATGAGCAGGGTGCGCCCGGATTCATCGACGAAGGTCTGCGGGGCGTAGAAGTCGAACCCGGCGTCCCAGCGGCGAAACGCGCCCGTGTCGATGGATACCCCGGGGGCGTTGAGGTCGGAGCCTTCGGGCAGCGACACATAACCGGACTGGTCGCGCACCCCGTTTGCCCAGGGAAGCCCCTCCATGCCCTGCGGGCAGAAGGAGAGGTAGGTGCGGCCGTCGAGGACGATGCGGTCGGGGCATTCCCACATGTAGCCGAACGGCTCGGAAGAGCGAAGCTCGTCCGCCACCGTCCAGGTGACGCCGTCCTCGGAGCTCATGAGCAGGATGATGCCGCGATCGGAGGTGTCGCGCGTGCCGAGGATCATCCACCAGCGCCCCTCGCCTCGCCAGACCTTCGGGTCGCGCACGTGGCAGGTGCAGTCGGAGGGGTAGTCCTCGTTGCGCAGGATGATGCGCTTCGACCCCAGGCTCATCGCGTCGTCGCTCTCGATGAGGATCTGGGTGGCGCGCCTGCCGGTGCGGATGTAGTCGAAATCTCCCGGCTCCTTGACGTTGCCCGTGTAGTACAGCCGCAACCGGTCGCCGCCGTCTGAGGCTGCGCCGGGCATCACCACGGCGCAGCCGGAGTACGATCCGGTGGCCTCCTCCGGCGTGTCCGGTGCGATGACCATGCCGTGATGGCGCCAGTGCACGAGGTCTTCGCTGGTGAAATGGCCCCAGCCGCGCGGCGCGTTCGGCGCCGGCCAATCGGGGCTGTATTGATGGAAGACGTGGTAGGTGCCGCGGAATTGGCACAGTCCGTTGGGATCGTTGAGCCAGCCGACGGGTGGCATGAGGTGAAATCCCATCCTCCAGCGCGTGCGTGCCATGTGAATCCTTTCAGGCGCGGGCACCGGATGGCCGCATGGGGTATCCGGTGCCCGCAGGGAGGGGTTTACTTGACGGTAATGATCGGGTCGCCCACGGCAACCGTGTCGTGCGCAACGGGCGCGACGCTCTCATAGCTGGCCGTGTTGGTGATGATCACGGGCGTGACCGTGTCGAGACCCTGCGCCTTGATGTAGTCGAGATCGATATCCATCAGCAGCTGGCCCGCCTCGACGTGGTCGCCCACCTTCACATGGGCGGTGAAGGGCTTGCCCTCGAGCGTGACGGTGTCGATGCCGATGTGCATGAGGACCTCGGTGCCGGCGTCGGTGTTCATGCCCACCGCATGCCCGGTCTCGGCGAGCACGATGATGGTGCCGGATGCAGGGGCGTACAGCTTGCCCTCGGACGGGACGATGGCGATGCCGCCGCCCATGGCCTCGCTGGCGAACACGGGGTCGGAGACCTCGGACATGGCGATGGCCTGGCCGGACATGGGCGCCACGAGCGTTGCGGCCTGGGCCGAGGCGGGCTGCGTCTGGTCGATGGCGGCGACGGCGGCGTTCGCGGCGGCAGAGGAGAGGGCTGCGGCCTCCGCCTCGTCGCGAGCGGGCGCGGTGACGGCCGCCTGGACCGTGGCGCCCCCGGCGGTCTCCGGCTCGGGATCCTTGTAGAGCATGAAGGAGAGGCCGAAGCTGACGAGTGCCGCGATGGCGAACATGATGATGTACTGGACCGGCTGGTTGAGGCACAGCAGGATGCCGAAGATGCCGGTCACGCCGGTACCGTTGGCTGCGAGGCCCGAGATGGAGGCGAACATGGCGCCCAGGCCGCCGCCGATGCAGCCGGCCACGAAGGGCTTGAAGAAGCGCAGGTTCACGCCGAAGATCGCAGGCTCGGTGATGCCCATGAAGGCGGACAGCGAAGAGGGGAGCGCAAGCGAGCGCGTCTTGACGTTGCGGGTCTTGAGGGCGACGGCGAGCGCGGCTCCGGCCTGGCCGATGTTGGCGGCGCTGGCGAGTGGCAGCCAGTAGGTCACGCCGTAGCTTGCGATCTGGCCGAGGTCGATGGTGGTGTACATCTGATGGATGCCGGTGACGACGGTCGGCGCGTAGAGAGCGCCCATGATGAGCGAGCCGAGGCCGAGCGGCAGGGTGAGCAGCAGCTGGATGGCCCCGAGGATGGCGTTTTCCGCCCACACGAAGACGGGGCCGACGGCGAGCATGACGATGTAGGCCGTGGCGGCGACGGAGACGAGCGGGGTCACGAACAGGTCGAACGCCTCGGGCACGACCTTGTGCAGGCGCTTCTCGATGAACGCGAGGATGCCGGCCGCGATGACGATGGGGATGACGTGCCCCTGGTAGCCGGTCCAGTCGATGCTGTAGAGCCCGGGGATGACCGTGTAGGTCTGCAGCACGCCGTCGGTGGCGACGGTGTTGGCGTTTTGCAGGCCGGGGTTGATGAGCAGCATGCCCATGACCGCGCCCAGGTAGGGGTTGGCGCCGAACGCCTTGGCGGCGGAGAAGCCGATCAGGATCTGCAGGAACGTGAACGCGGTGTTCGATACGAGGTTCAGGATCTGATACCAGGCGTTGTTGGTGTCGAGCGTGATGAAGCCGTTGGAGTCCATGAAGGACAGGGCGCTCATGATGCCAAGCAGCAGGCCGGATGCGACGATGGCCGGGATGATGGGGACGAAGACGTCGCCCAGCAGCTTGATGGCGCGCATGAACGGGTTTTTCTGCTGTTCGGCCGCAGCGGCCTTTGCCTCCGCCTTGGTGGCGGCGGTGATGTTGCCGAGATTGATGAACTCGTCGTAGACCTTGTTGACGGTGCCCGTGCCGTAGATGACCTGCAGCTGGCCGGAAGCCTGGAAATTGCCCTTGGCGCCTTCCGCGTTGTCGACGGCCTGCTGGTTGATCTTCGAGTCGTCGGCAATGACGAGACGCAGGCGCGTCGCGCAGTGCGCTGCGGAGACGACGTTGCCCGGGCCACCGATGGCGTCCAAGATTTCTTGGGCGGCCTTGGTGTAATCGAGTGCCATGGAAACCCCTTTCGCTGACTGAATATGGGAACACTCTCATATGTAATCGTTCTCACAATTTCAGTAATACTTGATTGCTGCGGTATTTGCTTATGTGAAATCGATTCCAGTTATGAACGGTCGCTATGCGTCGGTGAACGGTATTCGGCGCATGCAGTCAGCGCGTGGACGCGCGCCTGACGATCTCGTAGGCCATCTTGACCGTGCGCGCGACGGTGTCGTCGCCCGACATGGTGCCGAGCAGCATCTTCGCGGCCTCCTGCCCGGAGGTCTTGTAATGGTGGTGCACCGTGGTGAGCCGCGGGGTGACGACCTGTGCGAGCTCGCTGTCGCCCACGCCGGTCACCTGGACATCCTCGGGGACGCGCAGGCCGTGCTCGTGCAGGTAGGTCAGGGCGCCGAATGCGATGGAGTCGGTCGCGCACACGATCGCGTCGGTATGGGGGCGGGCCTGCATGATGGCCTCGGCGCAGGAATAGCCGGAGTCCACGGTGAACTCGGCGAGCTCCTGGGCATCCTCGGGCACCTCGACGCCGCACTCGCGGCAGGCGTCCAAAAAGCCCCGATGGCGCATCTCGCCTGCGGAAACGTCCTCCTCGAGCACGCCGATGTATGCCGGGGCCTTTGCGGTGGCGAGGACCTGGCCGGTCAGTTCGCGCACCGCCTCGTAGTCGTCCTGGTACACGCACGAATAGCCCGAAAGGCTCTGGTCGAGCACGACGAGCGGCGTGTTCAGCTCCTTCAGGGCCGCCAGGTGAGCGGGCGTGAAGATGGTGGCGACCAGGATGACGCCGTCGACCTGCCGGCGCTCGGAGAACAGGCGCATGAACTCGACCTCGCGTGCCGCATCGTTGTCGGTGTTCGCCAAGAGCACCTGGTAGCCGGCATCGTTGAGCACCGGCGTGATGCCGGCGACCATGCGGGAGACGGACGCGGAGTTGATCTTGGGGATGATGACGCCCACGATATCGGTCTTGCCCGTACGCAGCACCTTCGCCTGGCGGGAGGGAACGTAGCCGGTCTTGTCGATGACACGCTTGATGGCCGCGCGCTTCTCCTGGGAGACGTAGCCGTCGTTGAAGTAGCGCGAGACCGTGGCGCGCGAGACGCCTGCCATCTGAGCGATCTGATTGATATCCATGCTCGTTCCTTCCGTCGTGCGCTTGCATTGTACCGCAGGGACTGAGAAGGATTTCACAGCAGGGCGGGCGTCTCGGAATGCACAGCTGTTGGGGCCGCCCGGCTCGTCGCGATGGCCGCTTGCGCACGCGTGGTTCTATACTGGGGAAGACGAAAAAGGGGGAAGCGGATGAAGCGCAGCGACCACTATCTGCAACCTACGCATATCCAGGTGCGCGGGGCGCGCGTGCACAACCTCAAGAACATCGACGTGGACATCCCGCTCGGACAGCTCGTGGGGATCGCGGGCGTATCGGGATCGGGCAAAAGCTCGCTCGCGCTCGGCACGCTGTACGCGGAGGGCAGCCGCCGCTACCTGGATGCGCTGTCCACCTATACGCGCCGGCGCATCTCCCAGACGGGGCGCGCCACCGTGGACGAGGTGCTTCACGTTCCCGCGGCGCTCGCCTTGCGCCAGAGGCCCGGCATCCCCGGCGTGCACTCCACGTTCGGCACGTCCACCGAGCTGCTCAACTACCTGAGGCTCATGTTCTCGCGGCTCGGCAGCCACGCGTGCCCGCACTGCGGCGCGCACGCGGAACCTTCCATGAACGTGGCGCTCATGCTGCCCATTACCTGCCCTTCGTGCGGGCGGGAGTTCTTTGGGCCCGGTGCGGAGGACCTTGCGTTCAACAGCGGCGGGGCATGCCCCACCTGCGGCGGAACCGGTGTGGTGCGCCGCGTGGACGAGTCGTCTTTGGTGCCCGACGAGTCGCTGAGCATAGACGAGGGCGCGGTCGCCCCATGGAACACCCTCATGTGGGACCTCATGAAGCAGGTGGCGCGCGAGATGGGCGTCCGCACCGACGTGCCGTTCTCCCAGCTCACGCCCGAGGAGCGCGACATCGTGTTCCACGGGCCGGCGGAAAAGAAGCACATCCTGTACAAGGCCAAGAAAGGCGATAACTTCGCGGAGCTCGACTTCACGTACTTCAACGCGGTGTACACGGTCGAAAACGCGCTGGCGAAGGCGAAGGACGAGAAGGGCCTCGCGCGTGTGGCGAGGTTTCTCAAGGAGGAGGTCTGTCCCGACTGCCACGGAACGCGCCTGTCCGAGCGGGCGCGCGGCCCGGTGATCGACGGCATGACGCTTGCCGACGCCACGGCGCTGACGCTCGATGAGCTCGCGACGTGGGTGCCGGGCGTGCCCGCGCTCATGCCGGAAGCCATGCGTCCTATGGCCCAGACGATCTGCGACGAGATGGTCGAGCCCATGTGCCGCCTGCAGCAGCTCGGGTTGGGCTACCTGTCGCTCGACCGCGCGAGCTCGACGCTCTCGACGGGCGAGCGCCAGCGCGTGCAGCTGGCGCGTGCCGTGCGCAATCGCACCTGCGGGGTGCTCTACGTGCTCGACGAGCCGTCGATCGGCCTGCATCCCTCGAATGTGGAGGGCCTGCTCGGCGTGGTGGACGACCTGCTCGCTGACGGCAACTCGGTCGTGCTTGTCGACCATGACGTGCGCGTCTTGCGCCATGCGGACCATATCGTCGAGATCGGCCCGGGGTCGGGTGCCGCGGGCGGTCGGGTGATCGCCCAAGGGACTGTCGACGATATCGTGGCGTCGCCGGCGACGTGCATCGGGCCGTATCTGTCCGGCGCGCGGCGGGTGAGCGTGCGCGAGCGCGCGGAGGGGTCGGACCTGTTCGCGGACGGCCGCATCCATCTCGACACGGATGCGATCCATACGGTCAAACCGCTCTCGGTCGACATCCCGCGCGGGCGGCTGACCGCCGTGACGGGGGTTTCCGGCTCCGGCAAGACCACGCTGGTGTTGGAGAGCCTCATTCCGGCCCTGCGTGCCGCCATCGCGGGAGAGGCGCTCCCCGCGCACGTGCACGGCGTCGAGGCGGATGGCATCGCGCGAGCGAACCTCATCGACGCGACGCCCATCGGCGCCAACGTGCGCTCGACCGTGGGGACCTACTCCGGTGTCCTGGACGACTTGCGCCGTGCGTACGCCAAGACCGCGGATGCGCGCGGGCGCGGCCTCAAAGCGGGCGCGTTCTCATACAATACGGGGTCGCTGCGCTGCCCCACGTGCGATGGCACGGGCCAGATCTCGCTCGACGTGCAGTTCCTGCCCGACGTGGACATCCCCTGTCCCGACTGCGGCGGCGCGCGTTATGGGCGCGAGGCGTACGACATCAAGCTCGCGGGCGACATCTCGTTGCCGGAGCTTTTGTCCTACACGGTCGACCAGGCGTCCGAGGTCCTTGCGGGGACCACGCTGCGCACGGTCAAGTCCAAGCTGCGAATCCTGCACGACCTGGGTCTTGGGTACCTCACGCTTGGGGAGGCGACGCCTGCGCTCTCGGGCGGCGAGGCCCAGCGCCTGAAGCTCGCCAGCGAGCTCACGCGCAAGCAGAACGACGCCCTGTTCGTGTTCGATGAGCCCACCATCGGCCTGCACCCCCTCGACGTCGAGGTGCTGCTCGGCGTGCTTCAGCGGCTGATCGACAACGGCGCCACGGTGGTCGTGATCGAGCACGATCTGGACATGATCGCCAACGCGGACTATATCGTCGACATGGGTCCGGGCGGTGGAGAGGGCGGCGGACGCATCGTGTGCGCCGGCACGCCGGAAGAGGTCGCCGCCTGCCCGGGAAGCATAACCGGGCGCTATATCGCAGAGGAGCTCGGGCGCCACTGATTGATTCATTCCGCGCGCGGCGGCGCCCCTGCAGGGTGCCTGGGGACTCAGCAGTCTGCCCGCAGTCTTCAGTGGAGGTTCCGGCGCGTATTTTTGCTGAAAAATCGGCCTTGTATGCGACTTGGATCGGGCCCCATGGGAAACCGCACCCGTCGCGAGGACTCCACCTGCGGAAACGTCGGTTCCGGAGGTGACGTTTCATGCGACCTCGGATTCAACCCGTCTACAAGGCCGATTTTTCAGCAAAAGTTCGGGCCGGAACCTCCACTGAGCACCCTCCCGGGGCCGAGGGCGCGACACCTGCTCGATTATCTTTTCCGTTACCGGTGTCGTACGGAGCTTCGGCGACCACGCCGAATCCCCCTCCTCGCACGCACACGATGAAAGTTGCGACATTCAATTCCGTTTACTCAAAAAAAGTTGACTCAAAAAAGTTGAGTAAAGTACACCGGAGTGCGTCGCCTGCGATGCTGTCGGCTGCTGAGCTGTTCTTTCCAGATGGGGCGACGCGCGCGTTGAACCGGGCTAGATGGGCGGCTTTTCGTTGTCATAGTCAGTAAGATAATAAAGAGTACATCTACTTAGTGTATTGGGTATATTCATTATCGCCAGAGAAGTCCGCGCGCAGGCGACGCCACCGATAGGGAGGCGACGCCTATGGATATGATCCTCAATCTCCTGAAAGCCCTCGCGACCATCGTGAGCACCGTGAAGACGCTCTTCGAGTTGTACGACCGGTGGAAGGAGAGACAGCGCGATAACGGATGACGAAGGGAGATGAGAAGAGCCCGGCGGCAACCGGGCTCTCGAATCAATAACCCGCGTCGCCCGCGCCTAGCTTAACTCCAAGCGGGCTTCGCTGGCATAACCAGTATACCACCTTGCGTCTCGTTTCATTCAGCGACAGGGAGCCGGTCTATCTCAGGGTCAGCCTCTTGACGTGTTGTTTTCAAATGCGGTATCTCATTGGTTGGAACGCCGTGAACGTGCTCCGAGAGGGGGCCAGCCGTATCTCCTTGATGCGCTTGCGTCCATGCCGAAGAAAGGACATACCATGAACATCACATGGGATGCCAACGACTATGAGCAGGGTTTTTCGTTCGTGCACGAATACGGGTCAGCCGTGCTTGACCTTATCGACGCGAAGCCGGGGGCTCGGGTGGTCGATCTGGGGTGCGGTACGGGCGCGTTGACCGCCGAGCTCGCGCGGCGCGGTTTCGAGGTCACGGGCATCGACGCCTCGCCCGACATGATCGCGTCGGCGCGTCGGGACCATCCGGGGTTGCGCTTTGAGCAGGCGGACGCCCTGACCTTTGCGTTCGGTCGGCCGGCTGACGTGGTGTTTTCCAACGCGGTCTTCCACTGGATCGAGAGCGAGCGCCAAGATGAGCTGCTTGCTAACATAGCCGCTAACCTGGTGGAGGGCGGGCAGCTGGTCTGCGAGTTCGGCGGATATGGCTGCGCGGCGCAGGTGCATGCGGCGCTTTCCGACGCGTTCGCGCGTCATGGGCTGGCGTATCATCATCCGCATTATTTTCCGACGATCGGCGAGTACGCGCCGCGGATGGAGGCGGCGGGCCTGCGCGTGACCTTTGCCGCGCTGTTCGACCGCCCCACGCCGCAAGAGGGCACCGACGGCATGGCCAACTGGATCCGCATGTTCCTCAAGAAGCCGTTCGAGGGTGTCGATGATGAGCTCGCCCAACGCATCCTCGACGAGGCGGTTGAGGCGGTCCGTCCCTCCCTGTGGCAGGACGGGCGGTGGATCGTCGATTATGTGCGCATCCGCCTGCGCGCGCAGAAGGTCGCCGCATAGCGCGCTTGCCGTCGGGCATCGGACCGGTTTGCGCTGCAATGGGGCCAAAGATGTAACACCTAACGTATCACCCGGCAGGAATGCACGGAATCGGCGGCGATTCCGTGCATTCCGGCCGGGTGATACTTTTATGGGTGCAGCGGGGCGATGCGTATCCGCGGGGTCCTGCCGCGCATCGCCTGCCAAGCGCCCCTTGAGCATTCGTTGAGGGAATGTGTTGTTTACCGAGAGGTCCGTCCCGACCGGGTGCGCGTCTGCTCAAGATACGGGGTCTCCTCGAGCTGGGAAGCTTCGGGCTGTTCTGCGGGTTTATCATTTGGAAACACAACATATAGTGATACCGTTCACAGAAGAAAACAAGATATTGAGAAACATTCAAGTTCTCCTTGATAGAATCGATATCGCTGGCCGCTGAGTTCTCCTCGTTTTCGAATATGAGGTTTTCTGTCCACGCGAGGGGAGATACTCAGGCTGCCGAGAGAAAGCGAGGTTGCTCATGGCCAAGACTATCGATGAGCTTATCACCCGCCGCTTCACCGCGGCGCTCGACGATGCCGCATATGCGGGCAAGACCGTCTACGACCTGTTCGATTGGGAGAGGCGCGATGTCCATCTTACCGACTACAAGACCGGCAAGGTCTTGTGCGACATGCACGACCTGGAGTTTCCGGCGCGCTATTCGCAAAATGCGGTCGACATCATAGCGTCCAAGTACTTCCGGCGCGCCGGCGTCCCGGACACGGGGCACGAGACCTCGATGCGGCAGGTCGCGCATCGCATGGTCGACTTCTGGGTCGCGGCGCTCGTCGACGAGGGCCTGGTGGAGGAGGGCGAGCAGGCGCGCATCCTGTACGACGAGCTCGTCTACATGATTCTCGATCAGCGCTTCGCGCCGAATTCGCCGCAATGGTTCAACACCGGCCTGGAGCGCGCCTATGGCATCCACGGCGAGCCGCAGGGCATGTTCTATGTCGACCCGGCCACCGGCGAGGTCGTGGAGTCGGCCGATCAGTACACGCGCACGCAGGCATCGGCCTGCTTCATCGTGTCCGTTGAGGACAAGCTGCTGGGGGACCACTCCATCTCCGACGAGTTCGTGACCGAGACCAAGCTGTTCAAGGGCGGTTCCGGAACGGGCTCCAACTTCTCCGCGCTGCGTGCGGAGGGCGAGAAGCTGTCGGGCGGCGGCGTCTCGAGCGGCGTCATGAGCTTCTTGCGCGGTCTCGACCGCAACGCCGACGCCATCAAAAGCGGCGGCACCACGCGCCGCGCCGCCAAGATGGTGAGCCTGGACATCAACCATCCCGATATCGAGAAGTTCATCACGTGGAAGGCGGCCGAGGAGGACAAGGCGCTCGCCCTCATGAAGATGGGCTACGACGGGGACCTCAACGGCGAGGCGTACTCGACCGTTTCGGGCCAGAACTCCAACAACTCGCTGCGCATCGACAACGAGTTCATGAAGAAGGTCGACAACCTGGATGTCGATCCGGATGCGACCTATCGTCTGCGCGGGCGCGTGGACCCCTCCAAAGACAGCGACGTCTCGGTCGCCCATATCTGGGACGTGTTCAACGAGAGCTCCTGGCGGTGCGCCGATCCCGCGCCGCAGTTCTCGGATACGTTCAACGAGTGGCACACCTGCCCGGCGGGCGAGGACGGCCAGGTGGGGGCGCCCTACAACCGCCTGAATTCCACGAATCCGTGCGGCGAGTACGCGTTTTTGGACGATTCGAGCTGCAACCTCGGCTCCATCAACATCTACCGGTTCTATGACCCGGCAACCGATGCGTTCGATATCGAGGGTTACGAGCACGCGATCGACATCGCCCAGCTTGCGCTCGAGGCGTCCATCGCGTGGGGCCAGTTCCCCACGCGCGACATCGCGCGCAGGACGTATCGGTTCCGCGCGACGGGCCTGGGCATCTCCAATCTCGCGAGCCTGCTCATGGCCAAGGGCGTGCCCTACGACTCGCCGGAGGCCCGCGCGCTCGCGGCGGCGATCGTCGGCACGCTCACGGGACGCAGCTATGCCGCCTCCGCGCTCATGGCGGCAAAGATCGGCCCGTTCGACTGCTTCGAGCTCAACCGCCGCTACATGATGCGCGTCATCCGCAACCACGCTCGCGTGGCCGGCGCGCGCGACGACGCGTTCGAGCAGCTGACGGTGCAGCCGCCCGCGGTCGACCTCTCCCTGCTCGAGCAGGTGGGGGAGCGCCCGCTCGCCGATGCGCTCGTGGCTTCCTGGCGTGCCGCCGAGGAGCTGGGCGAGGAGCACGGGTACCGCAACGCGCAGATGACCGTCATGGCGCCCACGGGCACCATCTCGTTCGCCATGGATTGCGCCGCGACCTCCATCGAGCCGTTCTTCAGCCACATGATCTACAAGAAGCTGTCGGGCGGCGGTTTCATGACCATCGCGAACCCGGTGATCGGCGACGCTCTGCGCGGGCTGGGCTACGCGGAGGACGAGATCGCCGACATCCTCGACTACGTGCAGGCGACCGACGAGAACGGCATGGTCGTCGACGGCAAGATCGAGGGCGCGCCGCATCTGCGCGACGAGCACCTGCCCGTCTTCGATACCGCGAACACGTGCGGCACGGGCGAGCGCTATATCGACCCGCGCGGGCACGTGCTCATGGTCGCCGCGATGACGCCGCTGATCTCGGGGGCGATCTCCAAGACCGTCAACCTGCCGAACTCCGCCACCGTCCAGGATTTCAAGGACGTGGTGATGCTCGCGTGGAAGACGGGCTGCAAGGGCATCACGCTGTATCGCGACGGATCCAAGAACGCGCAGCCGCTCAACACCAAGCTGACCGACGACGGCGCCGTCAAGGACCTGGGAGACCTCAGCTACGCCGCGCTGCTCGACTATGCGCGCGATGCGCAGGCCAAGCTCGCGAGCGAGCACAAGCCCGCCGAGCGTCGGCGCATCATGGGCATCCGCAGCGGGCATACGCATCTGGCGCAGATCGACGGCGTCAAGATCTACACGACGGTGAACCGCAACGAGGACGGCGACATCTCGGAGCTGTTCGTGACGACCGACCGCGAGGGCACCACGATCATGGGCCTGCTCAACTCGCTGTCCAAGACGATCTCGGTCATGCTGCAGTACGGCATTCCCGCGGAGCGGATCTCCAAGATGCTGCGCGGGCAGATGTACGAGCCGTACGGATTCGTCCAGAGCCATCCGTACATCAAGTACGTCAACTCCATCTCGGATCTGATCTCCAAGGTCATCGACATCGAGCTGGGGGACTACACGCGCGTCCAGGTCAAGCCGGAGGGCTGGTCGCAGGTGGCAGGGGCCGTCCCCGCGCCCGCGGCGGCAGCGCCCGCCGCGCCGGATCCGCTGTTCGACGACGAGCCGGCGGTAAGCGACGAGGAGCTGACGCGCCTGACGGCCGCCAAGCAGGATGAGCTGCTCGAGGAGACGGGGACGTTCGATAGCAAGGACCGCTATACCGCGGCCTTCGTGAACGAGGCGGTGCACGATACGGCGATCCATGGCGAGCGCCTGTACGACGGCAGCACCTGCCCGAACTGCGGCAGCTCGCGCATGGTGCAAAACGGCACGTGCAAGGTTTGCATGGATTGCGGCACGACCACCGGCTGCAGCTGATGCAAAAAGCGCCCGCCCGGCACATCAGACGGAGTCTGCATGCCGGGCGGGCGCCTGTTTGTGCCATCGGCCCCTGCTTCGGATTGTCGAGGGGCGTCGGGGCGTACCGGGCGGGTCGTGCCTAGCGCTCGAGCTTGAGGACGACTTCCACGCGTCGATCGACCTCGTCGGCGAAGGTCCGGGCATCGTCCATGGTGCCCACGATGCTGCCGTAGTGCGTCGGGGTGGCGATGCGCGGCATGATCCGGTTGATGAAGGCCGCGGCCTGATGCGGGTCCATGGTGTAGGTGCCGCCGATGGGGATGAGGGCGATATCGCAGCTGACCTGCAGGGTATCGGGGTTCTGGTCGGTGTCGCCCGCCACGTAGACGCGCGTTCCGTCGATCGTCACGATATAGCCGATCCACGCGTTCTCGCGCGGATGGAACCCGAGGCGCTCGGGCTCGACGTTGTAGGCGGGCACGGCGTTCACGACCATGTCGGCCAGCTCGATATGCTCGCCCGCCTGCATCGTGTGCACGCGTGCCGCCTTCGCCTGCGTCGCCTCGTCGGCCATGGATGCGGGCACCACGAGCTCGGTGGTGTCTTTCGCCACGCGTTCGATATCCTCCGGTGAGAAGTGATCGTAGTGCGCGTGCGTCACCAGGACGAAATCGGCGTCGTGCGGGGCCTCGGTCAGCTGATACGGGTCGAAATAGATGACGGTTCCCGCGGCGCTCTGGATGCGGATGCAGCTATGGGTCAGGACGCGGATGTTGTCGAGATCAAGATGGGCCATGACGGTAGTCCTTTCTGGACGGGTGCATGAGGCGCGGTGCGCCATCAGGAGTTGTACCCATGGGGTTCGCCGGACCGGCTTGCATCTGCGCAGGAAACACAATCGACATGACGAGCGGCGGGACGGAGCCGCCCCGCCGCCCTCTTGCGCAGGCCGATTCCCTAGACCGTCATGCCGCCGTCGACGTGCAACACGTCTCCGGTTACGTAGGAGGCCAGATCGCTCGCCAGGTAGACGAACGCGTTGGCGACGTCCTCGGGCTGGCCGACGCGCTTCAGCGGAATGGCGTCGGCGATGGGCTTGATCATCTCCTCGGGCAGGGCGGCGACCATGTCGGTGGCGGTCACGCCGGGGGCGACGGCGTTCACGCGGATGCCGCGCGGGCCGAGCTCGCGCGCGAGCGAGACGGTGATGCCGTTGACGGCGAACTTGGACATGGGGTAGCCCACGCCGGACGGCTGGCCGTTCTTGCTCACCATGGAGCTCGTGTTGAGGATGACGCCGCCGGCCTCCAGCAGGCGCGATGCGGCTTGGCAGCCGTTGAGCACGCTTTTGATGTTGACGTCGACGACGCGGTCGAAGTCCTCGGGCGCGTAGTCGCCCAGCGCGGTCGATTGGGAGATGCCGGCGTTGTTCACGACGATATCGAGCCCGCCGAAATGCTCCTTGGTCTCGCGCATGGCCTGCTCGACGGCCGCCTCGTCGGTCAGGTCGGGGGACAGGCCGATGACGCGGGCGTCCGCGTTCTCGGCGACGATGGCCTCAACGGCCTTGTCGGCGGTCTCCTGGCGGCTGCCGCACAGGGCGACGTTCGCGCCCTCCTCGAGGAAGCGTTTGACGATGGCAAGGCCGATGCCGCGCGAACCTCCGGTGATGAACGCGGTCTTTCCAGAAAGCAGCATATCTGGTCCTTTCATGTTGAGGCGCCGCTCGATGCGGGGGCCCCATGGGTTGGATGTCGCTCGGGAAATACCCGCTCTGCCGTGTGATATACCAGCATGCGCACCGCATTCGGCTGCCGGAGGGGACCGAATCGGCAAAGCGCTCCGCATGAAAACGAACCACGGCGCGCATCGGTGCGGCTACAATGGGGCGGTTGTGTCGACAGGGGGAGGCGACGGTGGACATTCTGGTCATCATGTGCGCGGGCGCGGTCGTGGGAAGGCTGTTCGTTCCCGCGTCGGTCAAGCGCGTCAACGAGCTGTTCCAGACCTGCTGCACGGCGCTGCTGATCTTCGCGATGGGCATCTCGCTCGGGGCGCAAGACGACTTTCTCTCGAACCTCGGCGTCTTCGGTGCGCAGAGCCTCGTGTTCTGCCTGCTGCCGACCGTCTGCTCGGTGATCCTCATCTACCTGCTCACGAATTGGCTCATGGGAGACGGGAAGCCCGATCCATCCGCTGGCGCCCATCCTGGTACGACGGGCGGCATCGCGCGCCGCATCCGCGCCGTGGTACACGAGGAGGGCTTTGCCATCATGACTTTCATCGCGCTCGCGCTCGGCATCTTGAGCGGTCTGGCCGCGCCCTCCTTTGCGCCGTTCGCGCTCCTGTCGGATCACAGCACGCTCGTGCTGTGGCTCTTGATGTTCTCGGTGGGCATCAGCGTGGGCCTTCGTCGCGGGCTGATCTCGAGCATCCGCGAGCATCACGTCAAGACGCTGGTGATTCCGTTCGGCGTGGTCGTGGGCTCGATAGCCGGAGGAGCGCTTGCCGCGGTAGCGCTTGGCTACAGCCTGCGCGAGGGCATGGGCGTGGCGAGCGGTCTGGGCTGGTACAGCCTGGCGGGCGTCACGATCGAGGGGATGGCCGGCGCCCAGCTCGGGGCGATCGCGTTTCTCAGCAGCCTGATGCGCGAGCTCATCTCGTTTTTCTGCATCCCGTGGATTGCGCGCCATCTCAACTACTACGCCTGCATCGCCGCGGGCGCTGCCACGAGCGAGGACACGACCCTTCCCATGATGATCCGCTACACCGACGAGCGGACCGTGGTGTTCTCGCTGGTCAACGGCATCATCTGCTCGACGTGCGTTCCCTTTTTGCTCGCGTTGTTCTTCGGCTGAGCATGCGCGTGCCGCACCTTTGGGCGCCTATGCGGGTTTTGATGCAACGATTGACCCCCGCCTTCATTCATGAACGAAGGCGGGGGTCAATTATACTTTTCCTGCGGAAATGCTGAAAGGAGCCTCGTTCATTCATGAATGAACGAGGGCCTCTCGGGGGTTAAGCGGACAGCTTGCGCCACGCGAGGTAGGAGTACACGCCGGCGAACGCGGTGGCGCCGAGGACGGTGACGAGCATCACGACGATGGCGACGACCGGCGCGGTCGATGCGAAGAACGCGGCGATAAACGTCGCGATGCCGGCGACGACGAACACGGGCCCCGAGGCGCGGTGCGTCCGGCGCCATACCTCCTCGCTCGCAAGCGTCCAGGGCGTGCGGATGCCGAAGGTGTAGTTGGGCTTGATACGGGGCAGGTAGTTGCCCAGTCCGATGAACAGCAGCCCGAAGAAGCCGAAGAGTAGCGTGTTCAGGACGGCGCCGTCGGGGGAGAGGTAGCCCCATACGGTGAGGGGGCCCGTCCAGCTGACGGCCATCATGAACAGGGTGAGGATGGCCGCAAAGGCCTGGTAGATGCCATAGAAACGCTCGAAGTTGCGCCGCTTGGGGTCGATGCGCGGCACGACGAACAGCACGGCGAGCAGGATTGCCGGTATGGCTGCCAGCACGATGGAGGACTCCTTGTCATGCCAGGCGTCGACGCCATCGATGCCCCAGTGGCTGGGCAGCTGATCGGGCATGGTCGGCAACAGGGCGACAAAGACGGCGACGTTGGCGAGCGCGGCGAGTGCGAGCACGATCCAGAATGCGAGCTCGCCTTTCGAAAGACTACGCTTCATGGTTATTGCTCCTTATCGGTAATGTTGTAGAACCACGCGATGATGTCCTGGAGCACGGTGGTCTCCAGGCTGTAGACGATATGCCTGCCGTGGCGCTCCGAGCTGACGAGTCCCGCTTCCCTCAACACGTCGAGGTGATGGGAGAGCGTCGCCTTGCTCATGTCGAAGTGAGCGCCGATCTCCCCGGCCGTGAGGTCGCCGTCGCCGAGCAGCTCGAGGATTTTTCTGCGGGTCGGGTCGGAGAGTGCCTTGAATCCGTCTCCTGCCATAGGGCATCCCTCCTTCGGTGCGGAGTATACCCCAACAGTTCGATAGATATCAAATTAATACGAGCGGTCGCACGGCGCCTGCGAACGGGTTCCGGCGCCTTTTGATGCAGATGGCGCTCTACGTCCGGATGCCTCCCTCTTCTGTGTCCGCGCAACCTGCTACGCTGTTGCCATCAGACATCACGTCAGGGGAGGACGCATGCAGTATCGTGAACTGGGCCGTACCGGACTCAAGGTCAGCGAGATCGGATTTGGCGGCGAATGGATGGACGGCACCCCGGAGGAGACGCTCGAGGTCGTCGCGCGCGCCCATGCGGCCGGCATCAACATCCTGGACGTATGGATGCCTGATCCCACGCGTCGCTCCAATCTTGGTGACGCCCTGCACAAGCTGGGGATTCGCGACCAGTGGGTCATCCAGGGACATCTGGGCTCGACGTGGCAGGGCGAGCAGTACGTCCGCACGCGCGATCTCGACCAGGTGAGGCCTGCGTTCGAGGACCTGCTCGCGCGCTTCCATACCGACTATATGGATCTCGGTATGATCCACTATGTGGACAAGGTCGACGAGTACGACGAGATCGTCGCCGGCCCGTTCATGGACTACGTGCGCGACCTGCACGAGGCGGACACCATCCGGCATATCGGCCTGTCGACGCACAATCCGCAGGTGGCGAAGCGCGCTGCCGAGAATCCCGAGATCGAGATGATCCTGTTTTCCGTGAACCCGGCGTTTGACATGATGCCCGCGACCGAGAACCTCGACGACCTGTTCGGCGAGGCTGGCGAGCAGAGCGCGACCGACGGCATGACGCCGGAGCGCGCCGAGCTCTACGGGCTGTGCGACCAGACGGGCACGGGTATCACCGTCATGAAGGGGTATATGGGCGGCCGCCTGTTCGACGCCAAGACCTCGCCGTTCGGCGTGGCGCTCACGCCCGTCCAGTGCCTGCATTACGCGCTGACGCGCCCGGCGGTCGCGAGCGTGATGGTCGGCTTCACCACGCCCGAGCACGTGGACGGGGCTGTCGCCTACGAGACGGCATCCGATGCCGAACGCGACTACGCATCCGTGCTGGCGGGCGCCCCGCGCCATGCGTACGTGGGCCAGTGCACGTATTGCGGCCACTGCGCACCCTGCCCGCGCGGCATCGATATCGCGACGGTCAACAAGTTCTACGACCTTGCCACCATGTACGACGAGGTGCCCGACTCTCTGCGCGAGCACTATCGCGCGCTCGACGCGACGGCCGCGGACTGCGTCGCCTGCCGTGCGTGCGAGAGCCGCTGCCCGTTCGGCGTGAAGATCGCCGACAAGATGGCCAGGGCCGCCGAGCTGTTCGGCTGCTAGGGCGTCCGTCCGCCTCGTTCTCGGAGCATGGTGACGCACCCTTGTACCGGGGCGTCGACAGATTGTAGACACCTGTGAATTGCCCATGGCATGCCCTCCGACCCGCTAGGATGGTCAGCAAATGACCGAGATCGGAGGTGCATCATGGCGCAGACCGTGCTGATAGCCGAGGACGACGCGGACATCGTCGAGCTGTTGAGCCTCTATCTTACGGCCGCCGGGTTCCAGGTGCTTACGGCTGCGGACGGAGAGCGGGCGCTCGCGACGGTGCGCGAGCATCCGGTGGATGTGGCGCTCGTGGACATCATGATGCCGTGCATGAACGGCTTCGACTTCATACGCGCGGCGCGCGCGTTCAGCGACGTGCCGATTATCATCGTGTCCGCCCGCACGATGCCCGCCGACAAGATCGTAGGGCTAGACGCCGGGGCGGACGGCTACATCTCGAAGCCGTTCGACCCGTTGGAGGTGACCGCCTACGTTCGCGCGGTGCTGCGCCGCGCATCGATGCGGGGGGCCGACAGCGAGGGCGGCGACTCCCCGCAGGCCGCTTCGGGCACGGGTGCCGAGATGGGCGAGCAGGGATCCTCATCCTCATCTTCTTCGGTTCTGACCTGCGGCGACCTTTCATTCGACACGGAGCGCCTGGTGCTCAGCCGCCTGGGCCGCGCCGTTTCGCTCACCGCGGCGGAGCTGAAGATCATGGCAGCCTTCATGGCCTCGCCGGGCCGCGTGTTCTCCAAGGACCAGCTGTACGCCTGCGTGAACGGGGAGCCTGCGGTGGGCGGAGCCGGCAGCGTCATGGTGCATATCTCGAACATCCGCGCCAAGCTGGAAGACGACCCGCTGCGCCCCCGCTATATTAGGACCGTGCGCGGCTTGGGGTACCGGCTCGATGCGTAAGGGGAGTGGGCGCGTCCGGGGTGGATCCGGGCGACGCGGGATGAGGGGCAGATCGCTTGCCGGCGCGCTGCGCGTCGCGACGCGCAGCCTGACCGTTCGCTGCCTGGGCGTGCTCGCGGCCTACGCGTTCGCGCTGGGTGCTATCGCCTTCGCGGTGGGGGCTGCCGGCGAGTTCTTGCTGGCGACCGCCTTTCCGTCCATGGAGACGGTTCTTGCACACGAGGGGGATCTCGAGCATGACCGGTTCGGCGCGCTGCGGGATCCCGAGCTCTCCTCGTGCCGCATCGCGGTGTTCGACGGCGACGGGGCGCGGCTGTACGCCTCCGACGACGTCGCCGCCAAAAAGATCAGGGCGAGCTACCTGCCGCTCATCAACGATTATCGGGAGGGCTTGTTCTACGAGGTGTTTTCCGAGCAGGTCGACGGAGAGCCGTGCTATCGCATCATGATGTGCTCGACCACCGAGTACGACGTGCTCGTAGAGGCCGGCGATGCAGACGGAGGCACCGACGTGCTCGTGGATGCCGCCGACAAGCGCATCGACGCGCAGGCGCTGCTCGATGCCGACCTGAACGTTCTGGACGGCGACCTTTTCTCGGGCAGGACCTCGCTCAGCCGTCGCGAATTCAACTTCATCAAGGGCATGTACGACGCGCGGATGTCCGTCGAGCGGCTCGATTACCAAACGGCTGACGGCGACCTGCGCACGCTGGTGCTGGCCGCTCCGCTGGTGAACGATGCCGCCTATCAGCGCGTGGTGGACGATGCGGGGCGTATCGCGCTGCTGGCGATTCCTGCCGGGTTGATCGCCACGGTCGTGGCTGCCTGGGGGCTTGCGCGCCTGATGCGGCGTGCGGCGCGTCCGCTGGACCGGGCGATCGAGACGTACCGGAGCGGAGGCGAGGTCACCCCCGCCGAGCAGGTCCCTCGCGAGCTCATGGGCACCTATGACAACTTTACCGACCTCATGGACCGTCTGCGCACGGCGCGACTGGAGCGCCAGCAGCTCATCGCCGACGTCTCCCATGACCTCAAGACGCCGCTCACGGTCATCGGCGGGTACGCCCAGGCGCTTGCCGACGGCGTGGTTCCTCCCGACAAGGCTGCCGGCTACCTGCGCTCCATGCGGGATCGGGCACAGGCGGCGGGCGAGCTCATCGACCTGCTGTTCAGCTTCTCCAAGATGGAGCATCCCGCGTACGAGCCGCATTTGCTGGAGACCGACGTGGCGTGCGAGGTGCGCCGTGCCGCCGACGAGGCGCGCGGGCAGGTTGAGAGCGCCGGGTGCACGCTCGAGGTGTGCGCGGAAGGTCCGGTGCGCGCCTTGGTCGATGTGCAGCTGCTGCGCCGCTCGGTGCTGAATCTGATAGATAACGCCTGCGTTCATAATGAGCCCGGCGTCCGAATCCGCGTGGCGTGTTCGTCTGACGAGGGGTCGGGGCTTGTGACGGTCTCGGTGTCCGATACGGGAAAGGGCGTTGATCCTGCGATAGCCGAGCGGATCTTCGAGCCGTTCGCGACCTCGGATGAGGCCCGCGCCGCAGGGTGCGGGACGGGTCTGGGGCTTTCGATCGTGCGCCGCGCCGCCGAGGTCATGGGCGGCAGGGCCTATCTCGACGCCGCCGTGGACGCCCCATGGTCGACCCGCTTCGTGCTGGAACTGCCCCGCGCAGAAGAGGCGGACCACTAGGGAAACACGCCCCGCACCCACCACCTCCCCCGGCCGTGCAAATTGGGGACGTACCTTCCGCGTGCACGTTTGCATGCCCGGGGTACGTTCCCAGCGTGCAGCCGGGAAGGTTTTTGCTGCAACGCTGCTGGTATCACCCGGCCGGAATGCACGGAATCACAGCAGATTCCGTGCATT
>DGYMJ06203__coassemble_482_pt1 | contig 24452 bp, 16 predicted proteins | sample DGYMJ06203__metabat2_high_PE_015 | metagenome-assembled genome bin DGYMJ06203
GTAAAGGCATCGCGCTTTATAACATACCTCATTATTGGGTTCACCAAGCCGCTTATAAAATATGTATCCCCTCTTGGGTTGACTAAGTTTTCACGGTAGTCAAGCGCATTTGCCGTCATCGCGAACGCAACATTGTCGCTATTAATCTGTTCGACGACATTCCACGATGATGCTGAACCTCTAAAACTAACCACCAGTGTTAGAGCGATAAACGCGGCAACCACGAATGCCGAGATTCTGGCAATTGATACTCTGTGTCCAGTTTTCACGTAGTACCAGATGAGAAAAAGAGCTGGAATCAATCCTGTACTTCTGCTTCCTCCGAACATACTCGAAATAATAAATACAACAATTACAGCGAGGCAGCATTTCTTATACTGTCCTTTGGGCATGGATGCGAGATATAATGGAATCACCGCACGAAACAGCATCACACAAATTGATAATATGCCGGTCGAGCCGTCGTCTATGTAAGACTCTGTATACGCGGACGAAACCATCGCATAACCAATCATGCGCAGAACGTATTCGCATATCGCCGGTATCCCCAAAACCAATACGGCGAGAGTGGTGTATCGCTCCAATGTCGGATTATTATTAATTCGTATAATAATGGATCTTCTCTTTTTGAGTGAAATCATAAATAGAACTGTTAGCAAAAACAGCTCGTACATGATCAGAATTGTCAGCAGGGTCTCATCTGTAATTCTGTAGTTAAGATGCACTCGAGAATATCGCATCGAGCTTGCCCCGAAAAAGTCGAAAACCACATTCGACAGAAGGAAGAGGAAAAACATGTAAAGCATCATCGATATTGCGTCAACAAAACCGAGTTTCCCCACGGCTGCAAACACTGTGTTGAGATAAAGAACGCAAAGGGCGGCTTCATGCCATTCAACAAGCCCAACTGTTTTTTTGTTCGCGATGGCTATACCAATTGATATTAATAAAGCGAGGTTGCTCAATATGCAGAAAGGCTTGAAATAGTACGCTATCTTAGTCGTGCTATTCGACATTGCTTCAATGTGCTCGTCTGTTCGACAGGTCATAATCGATCCGTTGACACTTGTTATGAGACCATTCATTATCTGGTTACCTCGCTAACGCACTTCTTTTTCACATTCCATCATTTCAATTACTTCGTCCGATACTTCTCCTCGATCAATGGCGTCGAGCAAATAAAACAGCTTCGCCATGTTCTCAGCAGTTTTGATATGCTGAAATCCCCAGTACTTGTCACATACTTCCAGCTGACTATTTGTGGCCGCTTCAGTCCTGACTGCAAATGCCTTTGCTATTTCTTCTGATTCCTCAGCAGAACTTTTCTCGTTTTTTTCCGAGAAATCAGCTTTTGTGTCTAGTCGTGTTATTCCAATGGCTTCACATGTCTGCCGATAAATAAGATGCGGCTTTCCAAAATACGCACAATATCCGACATGCGTGCCAACACTGTTCGAAGAAGTTTCATCGGCTAGACATATTAGCGACTTCAATCTTCGAAGAAAACGAGAGTCCTCTCGATATCCACAGGTAACAACGGTAAAGCCGGCTCTCTCGTAAAGGCTTGCCGAACCCTTCATAATATCGCTGAAATAGAGGGACACAAGAACCGTATCGAATCCCTCCTCGCGTTTCCTCTCTTGCAGATGCTCAATATAGTCAGAGGTGTCAAATCTTTTTTCCACATAATCAGTAGAATGACTTGGGAACGCGAGGAGGGTGCGCCCGATCATCCGCTTTGCCCGTGCGGCCTCATTCTTATCGAGATAATCTTTGGCGTAAGCAATGTAGGGCCCCACCATGAGAACAAGCTTATCTGAAACGCTTCTGATATGCTCCGCCCTCGCAGGGCCGAATGTCACCACCGCAGGCAGGCCACTGTCGCCACACTCAACAGGATTTGTGTATTCGCCAAGATACAGACCATGTTCGATACATGCCTTGAGGGGAGTATTTAACCTTGCGTACTCACGCATCGCTAGGCCGGCCCCATAGAAGCTATTGCCACGATACACTTCTATGGAGTATTCGGTTTTCAACCGCATTGTTCTTCGCCATGAAAGGAGTTCTTCGGCGTTGAAACTGGGTTCACGCTTTGCCAGGTTGTACACGCGCCACCTGATTGCGCAGTATGTAGAAACGGCCTTTTTTCTCGACCTCTCATCAGGAGCTATAATGTGTACCGCACCTTTCGCAAAGCGATGCGCAGCGCTCCTCATCTTTTTACATAAAGATGTCATCAGCTAGATGCTCCTCGTTTACGCAGCAATTTGTTATATGCAAGCTTCACCAAATGTGTGGGCAAAACGGTTGCCGCTGTCCGTTGAGCAATGGCTTTTACTTGATCGAAACGGCTTATTAGTCCGATTTCTCGCAACTCAGAGAAGAACTTCTTTTGACTCTCCAAGTACGCCATATTGGAGCGTCTTGAGTACATACCATCTCCAACGCGCACATCGACAATTACGTCGGGGACGTTTGCACAGCGACAGCCAGTGGCAATCATCCTTGCCCAAAGCCAATAGTCTTCCATCCAAGGAAAGGGCTGATAACCTCCAGCCTCTTCAACCATACGCTTATCGAACATGACAGATACATGGTTGAAGGGGTTTCTCTCCTTCAACCATGTATCGATATCTGCCTTCTTCAGAGGCACCGCCCTGACTGAACCCATATCGCCCGGCCGCCGGTCAAACTCTTCGATAGCGCCGCCCACCAAATCTAGGTCTTCTGCTACCATCTTCTGCAACAGAACCTCACATCGATTAGGACGAGAGATGTCATCTGCATCCATACGGGCAACGACATCGCAGCGACACAGCGGCAGGCCGGCTGCAAGTGCCGGTCCGAGCCCGCCGTTCTCCGAAAGACGGTGAATCCTCATGCGACCATCGAGCTCCCACTCCCAGTCAGAGAGAACGGCGTCGAGGCCCTCCGTGAGCGGACCATCGCAGACAACAACCATGTCGCGGAACGGCACGGTCTGTCGCGCCATTGAGGTTATAGCGACATCAAGGTGCTCGGGCTTGTCCTTCGCGTAAACCGACATGAGGACGGAGTAAGGCGGCAGCTTTCTCTCGCTCATCGCGCCCCCTCCCCGGTAACCATGGTGCGCAGCGTGCGCCATACGAGCGAGAAGTCCAGGGCGAACCCCCGGTTCTCGATGTACTCGATGTCCAGAAGCGCCTTCTCCTTCGGCAGCAGCTCGTAGCCGCCCTCCACCTGTGCCAGGCCGGTGATGCCGGGGCGCACGGCGAGGCGCTGCTCCCAGCCGCGGATCCTCTCCTTGAACGCCTCGTGGAAGACGGGGCGCTCGGGCCTGGGGCCGATGAGGGACATGTCGCCCCTGACCACGTTCCAGAACTGCGGGATCTCATCCAGGCGGGAGTTGCGCAGCCTGCGCCCGAAGGGCGTCACGCGCGGGTCCTCCCCCTGCGCCCACTGCGCGCCGCGCGCCTCCGCGTCGACGTACATGCTCCTGAACTTGTAGACCTTGAAGAGCCTGCCGCCCTTGCCCACGCGCGTCTGCGCGTAGATGGCGGGCCCGGGGGACTCGCGCTTGATCTTGAAGGCGATGGCCGCCATGGGGATGGCGAGCAGCACGAGGGCGCACGAGCAGGAGACCACGTCGAAGGCGCGCTTCGCGACGCGGTAGGCGGGGCCCCCGCCCACGCGCGCGAGCGCGGGCAGCTCGACCACCTCGTCGTCGGGCAGCAGCCTGGCCAGCACGTCGGGCGCCACCGCGCTCTCCGTGAGCCCGGGGGTCTCGCCCAGGGCGCTCATGACCGCCCTCGCCTCGCGCTCGCTCCCGACGGCGCCGGCCGCGTCGGCGAGCTGCTCGACGACGGACCCGGCCGTCCCGAACTCCGCGCTCACAGCGACGCACCGCGCCGACGGCGCGACCCTGCCCTCACCGATGTGGAGCACTTTAGAACCCATGCTCTGCTTGCAGGGAACCGCTTAGCGATAGCAGCCATTTCGATTTTCTCCCGACCCCTAATTCGGCTTAACGCACCTGAGTAATCTCAGTAGGGAAACGAACATCGGGCACCTCCCGGCACCCGGCCCCGACTCGCGGTGATTACCGCTTGCTCACAATCTCCAGCCCGACCTTGACGATCTTCGTCCGGCCGAACATATGTATCTCCAAAAAGGCCAGCCGCTTGTGGCGGTCGATCTTCTTGATCTTGGCCTCTTGCCCTTTGAGCGGGCCTTTCCAGATCTTGACCTCGTCGCCTTCGATGACGCCGCAGGACAGCTCGACCGTATGCGTATCGACATTGGTCAGCGCCTGGAGCCAGGCGACTTCCTCCGGCAGCAGCGGCACATAGACCTCGTCGCGCCCTCCAATGACTTTTGCGTAGAAGGGCAGCTCGCGCAGGTGCTGCGCGACCCTGTTGATGTCGCCCGTCGTCACGAACACGTACCCGGGAAACAGCAGGCGCGTCTCGCGCTTCCATGCGCCATCGCGACGGCGCATGGACTCGTACAGGGGCACGAAGCACTCCCTCACGAGATCGCCGAGCAGCTTTTCCAGCAAGTTCCGCGCGACCTTTTCGTGTCCGCCCGGAACTTGCAGCACGTACATCTCCACGGCAGCCCGACCCTCACTGCTGGAAGAAAGAGGCATCTATTGCGTTGTATGCGATGGCTTGTTGTCCGTCTTCGGCGGATCCATGCCGAACCGTCGCGCTTTTCCAACCGGTGCTGTGGCCAGCTGATGGGCGCGACGGCGAAACGAGACACAGCGGGCTAGACGCACGCTTGGTACGCCTCGCCCGTGTATACACGTCTCCACTCGACCCCTTTGCAGAGCAAAAAGGCCGCGCACGGCATATTCATCCTCCGAAGGCATAACCAACGCGCACTCAGCGACGATTGCCCGTCCAACGGATATATTCATCCGCTGCCGCATGCAGCGCATCCGGTAGCAGAGCTCATGCGACGCGGCGCGAACACCCCGCGTGCCATAAGCGAACCTACTATATCACCTTGCCGCCGCGCACTTGTTGCGCAACGTCATCGCTTACAGATTCATGCCCTCCTCTGCACAAACAACACGCTGGTAGACCACACAGTTTATCTATTGATAACCCTCTGCGAACCATGTTTTATCCACGCACGACGCATACAAACGGAAGCGCTCTGGGAGAAGGCTAGGCGCACGGATGGCGACCGTGCGCCCGCTATCTGCGCTCGCAGGAGCGCAAAACTCCACGCCACGACGCCCCGCATTCCCCGTTAGGATCCGACAAGATGCACCCAAGACGTACCCGGAACATGGCAAGCAAACACGGGACGCGTCGCACGATCCCGTCCGTATCCTCTCAGTCCACCGCTTCATGCAGAAGGGCGTGATGTCCATCTGTAATTACATCGTTACAGATTGAGAGGAAGGTGATATCCTTGAAACCCAAAGCATCCATTGAGCTGTTCCTTCGGCTCGCCAAGCAGTTCACAAAGGATCGAGGAGTCATCCTCGTTCAACGAAAGGAGGGGCGGGCTTTCCTAGAAACGAATGGCCTTTCCGCCAAAGATGTTAACGAGATGATCCTTCAACTCTCAATCCGCGACTGTTTCGACGGGCCCGAAGCAGACCGTGATAAATCGCTCGCGGACTCATGGACTGTGGCAGAGTTCAACCCGGTGTGGAGAACCAGCCGCCTTTACCTCAAGATTTCAATCAATCTGTCGGCAAAACGCTGCAAGTGCCTATCTATCAAGCCATACCGAGACACATGGGAGATCCACGATGGAACAAAAGACCTATAGCACATTCTGCCCATACTGCGACGAGGAGGTCGAAGCCATCCTCGACATCAGGACCGAGCGCCATTGCGTGCGCGGCGAGGAGATCATGCTCGACAACGTCCCCGTCGCCGTATGCCCCCTTTGCGGAGAAGATATCGGAGACACGCGCATCGATGGGCCAACGATCGACCGCGCGTTCGACATCTACCGTACGCGTCACAACATGCTGTTCACCAAGGACATCAAGGAGATCCGCGCGCGTTACGGCATGTCGCTGCGCGAATTCAGCCGCTTTCTCGGCTTTGGCGTACAGACCTATGCAAGCTACGAAAACGGCAGCCTGCCCGACGAGCTGCACGACCGCATGATCCGCATCGCCTCGACCCCGGAAGGCGCAAGGCTGATCATTCCTTTGGCCGAGGGCTCCATCAGCGAGAAATCGATGCGCCTTGCACAGGCCTTTGCGTATCCTGAGGGAGATGCCGAATCCTCGCACCAAGAGATTCAGTAAGAACTGCAAGAGGGATGCAGCGCCGCCTACGGGATCGCTGCAGGCCTGATGAGTCGCGCAGCGCGAAAGCACTTATCGGCGTTTCCCTAACCTATGGCATCCCGCAGGTGCGGAGGCTCGGCGAGCCGGACGCGGGGAGGCCAGCCGTCCCGGACCGACGCGTTTTGCGCTCATCGCGGCATGGCAGGGGTGTCGCACAAACCGAAAGTGCGCATACAGAACCACATGGAGGGGGTGCCGTGCATCGGCGGGATTTCCCATGTATAAGACCACGAAAAAACGGCAGGTACGAAGAATTACCGTGCATAAAAAACCGCCAGAAGTAAAACCCACCGGAGACGTAGGCTGAGTTTGTCACTGTTTTTCGGTGCCCTTTCCCCACATGAGGCATACCCCTCGGCATTTTCCCAGTTGTTTCCTGCGGAAACGCTGGGGGCTACGGCGCGTATGGGGAATCGGCACCCAAAAACAATGACAAACTCGTATACACGGTTTTCGAGCGGGGCGCATATCCACGGTGGTCCAACAGAGGCTTACAAAAGTGCACGCAAAAGGTACGTCCCCGATTTGCACGTGCGCGGGCCGGCGCCCTACACCGTTAAGAACATCATCGCGATGATCAGCACGAATCCCATGATGTCGGTGGGGGCGAACGCGGTGCCCAGCAGGATCGCGCTCGTCACGGTGGCCGAGACGGGCTCCACGGTGCCGATGAGGCCGGCGCGCATGCTGCCCACGTTCTTCACGCCCTGCATGTAGAGCAGGTACGCCAAAAACGAGCCGATGAGCACGAACACGGCGAGCATCTCGAGGCCGCCGGCGTCGAGCGCGGGCGGGTTGCTCCACGGCTGCACGAAAATGCTGGTCAGGATACCCGACATGAACATGGCCGACCCCGTCACGATCGTCGAGCCGTACACCGGCAGGATCTTGACCGGCAAGATGGTGATGAGCGCCGCGCCCAGCGCGGTGAGCAGGCCCATGGCAAGGCCCAGCGGCGGAATGGACAGGCGCGTGAGGTCGCCGCCTGTGGAAATCAGCACGGTGCCCGCGAATGCAAGCATGAGGCCCACGATCTCGCGCTTGCGGAAGCGACGGCGACCCTTGACGCAGGTGTAGCCCATGATGACCACGAGCTGCAGGCACTGCAGCACCGTCGCGGTGCCTGCGTTGGTGAGGCGCACCGCGCTGAGGTAGAAGAACTGGTTGGCGAGCAGGCCGAAGATCGTGAAGATAATCTGCTGGCGACGATGCTCGGGCGTGGTCCACAGCTGGACGAAGCGCTTGCGGTCGAACAGCAGGATGATGATCATGAACAAAGCGCCCGCAAGCAGCTGGCGAACACTCATGAGCCACATGGTGTCGACGTGGTACACGTCGAACAGGGCGCTTGCCGCCGTGCCGGAAAAGCCCCAAAACGAGCCGCCCAGAAAGGCCGCGAGGGCGCCGATCAGCAACTTGCGCGACGCCTCGTTGTTCAAGCGCTCGCGCCACGCGCGACGAGCGGCACGCGAGCCGGCATCGACGCCCGAAGGCACCGCTTCCTGCTTGATCGCACCCGTCTTGACGCCCATAGATCCCCCTCGACACGTTGTGTTCAGCATGATTCCAGCCCGACTACCATAACGTAAGATTCCGCAGGTTGATAGGGTGTTTTATGACAATTCCGGCCACGCGTGAAACTCACTTCAGCTCGCTGTAGCGCGCCCTCGGCAAACGGCGCAAGCCGTCGGAGCCACCGAGCACTCCTCAATAAACTCACCACGGATGTGGGTACATGCGAGCACGATGCAAAGCCGCCGCCGATCCGGACGCATGCGCGCGCGATACCGGGTATAACCATGGGCAACGGAAAAACCTGGACCGACGAGGCGCTCCGCCGGAACCTCCCCGTGAGGGCAGCATCCGTCACGATCAGGTTGCATAATAGCCATGTACGTTCAACCTTGAGGAGACCATCCCTATGACCGATATGACCCCATCTGCCACCCCGGCGCGCGAGCGCGCGCACCAGCTGCTGGCTCCCGGCACCCAGCTGCACGGTTTCACCGTCGAGCGCGACGAGACGATCGACGAGCTCGATGCCGACGCCTACGTCATGCGCCACACGTCGTCGGGCGCCCGGCTGCTCTACCTTGCCTGCGAGGACGAGAACAAGTCCTTTGCCATCGGCTTCAAGACCCCTCCCGCCGACGACACCGGCGTGTTCCACATCCTCGAGCATTCCGTGCTGAACGGGTCGGCCAAGTTCCCGGTCAAAGAGCCGTTCGTCGACCTCATCAAGACGTCGATGCAGACGTTTCTGAACGCCATGACCTACCCCGACAAGACGATCTACCCCGTGGCATCGACCAACGAGCAGGACCTGCTGAACCTCATGGACGTCTACATGGACGCCGTGCTGAACCCGGCCATCTACTCCAAGCGCGCCATCTTCGAGCAGGAGGGCTGGCACCTGGAACTGGACGAGGCGGACGCTGCGGAGCAGGCCTCAGACACCGCCGATGACACCCCCGCCCTGCGCTACAACGGCGTCGTGTTCAACGAGATGAAGGGGGCGCTGTCCGACCCCACCGACGTGCTCGACAACGAGATCATGCGCCAGCTGTATCCCGACACCGCCTACCGGTTCGAGTCGGGCGGCAACCCGCGCGCCATCCCCACGCTCACCTACGAGAACTTCCTCAACACGCACGCGCGCCACTACAACCTCGCCAACAGCTACATCGTGCTCTACGGCGACATGGACGCCGACCGCGTGCTCGCGTTTCTGGACGACCGCTATCTGTCCGACGACGCGCTTGCCGCCGCACGCGCATTCAAGCGCGAGGCCGGTACGCTGGTGGAGAACCCCGGCGATCCCAACCCGCTCGAGCTGCAGGCGCCCGTCGTGTGCGAGTACGACTCCATCACGATGAACACCACGCCCGAGAACGCGCAGGTCGGCATGGCCTACGTGCTGGGCCATGCGCTCGACCGCAAGCGCGTGATCGCGGCCGACGTGCTCTTCGACGCGCTGCTCGGCTCCAACGAAGCCCCGGTCAAGAAGGCCATCCTCGCGGCGGGCCTCGGCGGCAACGTCATGAGCTACACCGACGCCGCGTGCCTGCAGCCCTACGAGCTCATCGTGCTGCAGGGCGCAAAGCCGGGCGTGGCGCGCGAGTTCCGCCAGGTGATCGAGGACGAGTGCCGCAAGCTCGTCGAGGACGGCATCCCCCGCGACCGCCTCGAGGCCGTGCTCTCCAGCGAGGAGTACGCGCTGCGCCAGCGCGACTACGGCGTGGCCGACGGCGTGGCCATCACCTGCGATTTGCTGTCGACTTGGCTGTACGACGACGATGCCGCCACGTCGGCGCTCACCTACGGCCCCATCTACGCCGAACTGCGCCGCGAGCTCGACGGCCCCTACTTTGAGAACCTGCTGCGCGAGCTCGTGCTCGAGTCTCAGCACAGCGCGCTCGTCGACCTGATTCCGCACGATGCTGACGACCAGGCCGAAGATCCCGAGGCAGCCGAGCTCGCAGCGCTTTGCGCGGGCATGAGCGACGCGGACCTCAAGGCCGTGGCCGACAACGTCGCCGCCCTCCGCGCGGTTCAGGAGGCCGAGGACACGCCCGAGGCCCGCGCGACCCTGCCGCGCCTGCATGTCTCCGACATCGGCCCGGCGCGTCCCGAGCCCGCGCTCACGCTCGACACCACCTCGCCGCTGCCCTGCCTCAAGCACGACATCCCGACGCATCGCCTCGCCTACTTCATGGCGTACTTCGACCTCACGCACGTCAGTTATGCGGAGCTGCCCTACGTGTCGATTCTCGCCCGCCTGATGAAGCAGCTCGGCACCACCTGCCGCAGCGCTTCCGAGCTGGACAGCTATATCGGCTCCAACCTGGGCTTCCTCGCGTTTGCGCCCGAGGTCATGGCGCAACCCAACTGGAAGCTCGCCCGCCCCGTGATGACGGTCGCCGCCGGCGCCCTCACCGAGAAGATCGAGCACCTCGCCTCCATTCCCGCCGAGGTGTGGGGCAAGACGGTGTTCGACGACATCGACCGCATCCGCGAGGTGCTGACCCAGATGCGCATCGGCATGGAGCAGGGCTTCATCACCTCCGGCCACCAGGCGGCGCTCGCCCGCGCCTGGTCCTACGTGTCGCCCGCCGGCATGGTGTCCGAGAGCATCTCCGGCGTCGACTTCTACCAGTTCCTGCGCGACCTTCTCGACCACTTCGACGAGCGCGCCGACGACCTCGTCGAGAAGCTGCGCGACCTTCAGGCGCGCATCTTCACGTCGACGGACACGGTCGTGAGCTTCACGGGAACCGATGAGGACTACGAGCGCTTCTGGAACGCCGCCGGCTCGCTGGGCCTGGAGCCCCGCCTCGCCGCTGCCAAGGAGCTCTACGTGCCCATGCCGCAGCCCAAGCGCGAGGCGTTCATCATCCCGAGCGACATCTGCTACGTGGCGAAAGCCGCCGACCCGCGCGCGATGGGGCTCGCCATGGACGGCAGCTGGAGCGTCGCGGCGACCGTGCTGTCCTACGATTACCTGTGGAACGAGATCCGCGTGAAGGGCGGCGCCTACGGCTGCGGCTTCCGTGCGGTCGCAGACCGCCAGCTGTGCTTCTACACCTATCGCGACCCGGCGATCGACCCCTCGATCGAGCGCATCGCGGGCGCCGGCACCTGGCTTTCGACCTTTGAGCCCGACCCGCTGAGCTTCGAGGGCTTCATCGTGTCCAGCGTGGCCAGCCACGACGCGCCGCTCAAGCCCTACGCGCTCACACGTCGCCAGAACATCGAGTTCTTCACCAAGCGCCCGGTCAACTGGCGAGACGAGCTGCGTGACGGCATGCTCGCCACCACACCCGACAAGCTGCGCGCGCTCGGCGAGACCATCTCGCGCGTTGCCGAGGAGGCGCCGCTGTGCGTGTTCGGCGGGCGCGAGGTCATCGAGCGCAGCCATGCCGGCCTGAAGGCCGTGGACCTGCTCGCGTAGGAATCATAGAAGAACAGACGGGACGGAGCCGATCGCTATGCCGCACAACGTGAAGACGCGCCCAAACGCGCCCGGCGACACGGCGGCTCCGCCCTCATCCTTGTCGAACGTCGTCACCCATACCATTCCGCCGGTCTTTGACGGCACGTCACGCGTGCTCGTCCTGGGCACGATGCCCTCCCCCGCCTCCCGTGAGGTCGGGTTCTTCTACGGACATCCCCAGAATCGGTTCTGGCGGGTCATGGAGCAGCTGTTCTCCCTGCCGGACCACACACTCGTGGACAACGCCGCCCGCACGGCGTTTCTGCTGGAACACCACATCGCTCTCTGGGATGTGCTCGCCTCGTGCTCCATCGAGGGAGCCGCGGACTCGAGCATCGCCGACCCCGTGCCCAACGACCTGACGCGCATCCTTGACGCCGCCCCCATCTCGCATGTGTTCACCGCAGGCAGCGCTGCGGCCAAGCTGTGCCGGCGCTTCGACGGAGCCCTGCTGCGCGAGCGGGGCATCGAGCACGTCGCGCTGCCCTCCACGAGCGGCGCCAACGCGCGCATGCGCCTGAACGACCTGGTGCTTGCCTACAGCGCCCTGGCGGAGCGCATCGATATGCGTCAGGCCAAGCGCGCTGTGCGTCGCGCGGTGCTCGCACGCCGTGATGCCATGGGCGCTGCCGACCGGGCTGCGCGCTCGCATGAGCTGTGCCGCGAGCTCATCAACGTTTTGGAGCACCTGCCCGCGCGCGCAACCGCATCCGTATACGCCGCCATGAACAGCGAGGTCGACCTCGACGAATGCATCCGAGCCGCCTTTGCGCGCGACCTGGTCGTGGCGTTTCCCTGCATGCAGCACGCAGGCGACGGTACGCAGGACATGGTCATGCGCGCGGTCTCGCAGGCAGACTGCCTTGCGTGCGCGGTGCCGTTCATCGACCGCCCCGTCGCATCGTTCAGGCCGTCGCCCGAAGACGAAGAGCGCTTTGCGCTCGTCGACCCACGGGACATTGACCTCATGATCGTCCCGCTCGTGGCGTTCGACGACCAGGGGCATCGTCTGGGCTACGGCGGCGGCAACTACGACTCATACCTGCCACAGCTGGATTCCGGCTGCATCGTCCTCGGCGTCGCGTTCGAGACGCAGCGCGTGGATCGCGTTCCCGTCGAGGAGCACGACCGGACACTCGCCCGCATCTGCTGCGCATAGCGAGACGGGCTGGTATTGTTTGAGAGCCTCTGCTAGGCCGCCGGGGTGCCTTCCCGCAAAAACCGTCGCGACGGATTTTGCGGGAACAGAAGGTATGTTTTGCATAACGGCCAATACGACATGACCGTTCACCTCGGAGTTCTGCGTCTTGCTCGAATCGGCATGCATATTTCGTCCGAGCTTCCCGCAAAAACCGTCGCGACGTCAGACATGGGTTGGAACGAACCCGTCCCCAATCAACCTATCTGCCCCCGATCGGCCTACTGCCCGCCTGCCTTGCGAATGTCGTAGGGCGTCGTCTGGTACACGTAGTAGTTCAGCCAGTTGGTGTAGAGCAGCTGCGCCTGCGCGCGCCATACGTTGAGCGGCTCTTTCGTCGGGTCGTCATCGGGAAAGTAGTTGACCGGTATCTGCGGGTCGATGCCGCACTTGATGTCGCGCTCGTACTCGAGCTTGAGCGTGTCGGAATCGTACTCGGGATGGCCGAAGACGAAGAAGCGCCTGCTGTCCGTCGACTTCGCGATATACAGCCCCACCTCGTCGGACACGGCGATGACCTCCAGCTCCGAGACTGCCTCGACATCCTCGCGGCGCACGCCCGTGTTGCGCGAATGCACCGCCCAGAAGCGGTCGTCCAGGCCGCGCACGAGCGGGCTAGACGGCTTGATCAGCCGATGCTGGAACACGCCGGACGCCTTCGCCGGCAGATCGTACTTGTCGATGCCGTAGTGGTAATACAGTGCCGCCTGCGCTCCCCAGCAGATATGCAGCGTGGAATGCACGTGCGTGGTCGACCATTCCATGATGTCGCACAGCTCGGCCCAGTAGTCGACCTCCTCGAACGGCATCTGCTCCACCGGCGCGCCGGTGATGATCAGGCCGTCGTAATGACGGTCGCGCACCTCATCGAAGGTTCGATAGAACGTCTCCAGGTGGCTCGCCGCCACGTGCGTCGCCTCATGGCTCTTGGTGCGCATAAGCTCGACCTCGATCTGAAGCGGGGTGTTGGACAGCTTGCGCATGATCTGGGTCTCGGTGGCGATCTTGGTGGGCATGAGGTTGAGGATCAGCACATGCAGCGGACGGATATCCTGATGGATCGCGCGATACTCCGTCATGACGAAGATGTTTTCGCCCTCGAGGGTCTCGGTGGCGGGCAGGGCGTCGGGAATGCGAATAGGCATGGAGCGTCTCCTCTGTGCAGAATTCGGCTGCGCGGCGAAAACCGGCAACAAGAAATCGTGCGTTCATTGTAACGCGCTACAATGGGCTCCCAACCAGTCAGCGAGAAAGGTGCCCGCATGCTTACCACGAGATCTGTCGGCATTATCGGTATGGGACACGTGGGAGCGCACGTCGCCAGCGCGCTGCTTTCGCAGGGACTAGCCGACGAGCTGCGTCTGTGCGACATCGACGAGAAGAAGCTCGCGGCAGAGGTCCAAGATCTCCACGATGCCCTGCTGTTCCACCCGTACAACACCAAGATCGTGAACTGCGGCGATGTGTACGAGGAACTCAGCGGGTGCGACATCATCGTCAACGCCGCGGGCAACGTCGCGGCGTCGTCAACCGACCGCGACGGCGAGCTGTTCTGCACGACCGACATCTGCCGCACCTTTGCCGAGCGCGTCGCGGGCAGCGGCTTTGCCGGCATATGGGTGAACATCTCCAACCCATGCGACGTCATCGCGACCGAGATCTGGCACCTTACCGGATACGACCCGAACAGGATCATCGGCACGGGTACGGCGCTCGATTCCGCCCGCCTTCGCGCTCAGATCTCGCTTGCATGCGGTGACCTGGATCCCAAGTCGATCGACGCCCACATGATCGGCGAGCACGGGTTCTCGCAGATCGCCGCATGGAGTCCCGCCACGATCGGCGGCGTCCCGTTGTCCCGTCTGGCCCGCGATTGCCCCGAGCGCTTCGCATTCGACCATGACGAAGTCGAGGAACTCGCACGACGCGGGGGATACGTCGCCATGGCGGGCAAGCGCTGCACCGAATACGCCATCGCGGCGGCGGCCGCCCGCATCGTCGCCGCCATCCTGCACGACGAGCACGCCGTCATGGCGGCCTCCACGCTCATGCGCGGACAGTACGGCGAAGAGGGCATCTTCGCCTCGCTGCCGTGCGTGATCGGAAAGAACGGCGTCGAGCAGGTATTCGAACTCGACCTGTCTGAGGAAGAGCTCGCAGGATTCCACGGCAGCTGCGCGCATATCCGCGAGAACATCGCACGCCTCACCTGGTGGTAAGCCGCAGGGTTGACGCTTTTGGGACAGTCCCTTTTTATCCACGGCGCTCATGCGCCATCGTGGATGAAAAGGGACTGTCCCAAAAGCGTCAACCCGTCACGCATCCGCCGGCTAGCGCTGCTCGTCTTCGAAGGAGGCGACTGCGGCCAGGAAGGCGTCGCCGAAATCGTCGGCCTTCTTCTCGCCGATACCCGGCACTTCCAGCAGCTCCTCGCGCGTTTCCGGGCGCAGGCGACAGATGCCCCGCAGCGCCTTGTCGGACATGATCATGTACGGCGCCCACGACCGCTCGACGGCAAAATCCCGCCGCAGCTCGCGAAGGCGCTCGAACAGCTCGCCGTCATCGCCCACGTGCGCACGGCGCGGACGCGGCGCAGACGGCTCATCCGCATCCTCCCGAATGAGATCGACTGCGCGCCGCACGCGCTCGTTGCTGCGACGCTTGGCCGCGCGGCGCTTCATGGTAAAGACGAACGGCTGCTCAGGACTATCGGCCATGACCTCCACGGCATGCGGGCCCAGGCCGACCACCGGGTACTGGCCTTGCGACTGCACCAGATAGCCGCGCCCCACAAGCTGGCCGATCACGTCCTTGATGCGACCGGTCGACTCCGATGCAAGCGAGCCGTAGCCGGGCGCCTCGTCGAGATGGCAGCTGCGGATGCGCTCCGTGTTGGCGCCGTGGAGCGCATCCGCCACCAGCGCGCGGCCGAAGCGCCCGTTGCAGTCCCTCACGAACAGCACGACGTTGCGCGCGACCTCGGTCACGTCCTCGGTTTCGTAGGGCGTCGTGCAGTTCGAGCAGTTGCCGCACCCTTCCGCTGCCCCGTCCGCGTCCGCGGGCCGCTCCACGCCCAGCGCGCCCTCGTCACCGAAGTAGCGCAGGATGTATCCGCGCAGGCAGCCGGTTGTCTGGCAGTAGCCCTCCATAGCGCTCAACAGCCGATACCGATTCTGCCGCGCCATGTCGCGCGCCTCGCCATCCAGCCGCTCGTCCTCGGGCTCGCGGTCGATCAGGTAGCGGCGCAGGCGAAAATCGTTGCCGTTCCAGAGCAGATAGCAGCTCGCGGGGTCGCCGTCTCGCCCCGCACGGCCCGCTTCCTGGTAGTACGCCTCGATGCTCTCGGGAACGTTGTTGTGGATGACGTAGCGCACGTTGGGCTTGTCGATGCCCATACCGAACGCGTTAGTGGCAACGATGACCGGCGCCGTGTCGTTGATGAACGCCACCTGGTTTTCCGTGCGGTCGCCGCTGGACATGCCGGCATGGTAGCGCGCCACGTGGATGCCGCGCGGCTCGAGCGCGTGGGCGAGCTTGAGGTAGAGCTCGTCGACCGCCTTGCGCGTGGAGCAGTACACGATGCCGCTCTCGTCGGCATGGTTAAGCGCGAAATCGCGGATCCAGGCGGTTTTCGCCTTGTCGCCCATCTCCTCGACGCCGAAGAAGAGGTTGGCGCGGTCGAAACCCGTCACCACGGTTTCCGGACGCTGCAGGCCGAGCATGCGCACGATGTCGGCGCGCACGCGCTCGGTCGCCGTCGCGGTGAACGCCGCCACGACGGGGCGGACGGGAAGCGCCTGGATGAACGCGGCGATATCGAGGTAGGAGGGGCGGAAATCCTGGCCCCACTGCGAGACGCAGTGGGCCTCGTCGACGGCGACCAGCGGCACGCCGATGCCGTCGGGTGCCGCCGCCGCTTGCGCGAACGCCAGAAAGCGCGGCTCGAGCAGGCGCTCGGGCGCCACGTACATGATCTGGTACCAGCCCTCGGCCGCGCGCTTGAGCACCGTGTTCTGCTGACCGAGCGTAAGCGACGAGTTGAGGTAGCTCGGGCGCGCGCCGGCTGCCTTGAGGGCGCGGACCTGGTCGCCCATGAGCGAGACGAGCGGACTCACGACGAACGTGATGCCGGGCCTGACGAGCGCCGGCACCTGGTAGCAGATGGATTTGCCGGCGCCCGTGGGCATGACGCCCAGCGCATCGCGACCGGCCAGGATCGCATCGACCAGACGCTGCTGACCAGGGCGGAACGAATCGTATCCAAAGTAACGCCGCAATGCATCCTGTGCATCCCGTGCATTTTGATTAGCGTCCGGCATAGCGTCCTCCTCCTCATCTCAATAGCGGGGATTATACCCGCTGTCACGCCGGCGCTAGTCGTCGTCGCCGGAGGCCCCGAGCTGAGTCAGGATCGCGAGCGCCGCCGCGACGACGCCGGAGCCGTTCTCGCCCGTATCCACTCCGCGGCCCAGACCGGTTCCGGCTCCCGCGCCCGCGCGCGCCGGCACGGTGAACTTGCGCGTCTTGGGATACGTGATGGCACCGAGCTTGTTCTTGAGCTCGAACGCGACCGTTTTGGGCACGTCGACACCCTGATACACCAGGCGCCCCTGCGTGAGCGACACGCTCTCCAGCCCCAGGCGCTCCGCGCGGATACGGATGCGCGCGCGATCGAACAGGTTCATTGCCGCAAGCGGCAGCTCGCCGTAGCGCTCCTCGCAATCCTGCTGGACCTCGTCCACCTCGCCGAGCAGGGCGGCAGCCGCGAGCTTGCGGTAGATGAGCACACGCTGATCGACCGCCGGCAGGTACTCCTCCGACAGGTAGAAGTCGGCGGGCAGGTTGATGGCCACGCCAGCTTGCTCCAGATCCTCGCCGTCCTCGCCGCGCGCCTCGGCGACGGCCTGCCCGAGCATCTGCGTGAACAGATCGAAACCGACGCTCGACAGGTTTCCATGCTGCTCGGCGCCCACCAGAGAGCCCGCGCCGCGGATCTCGAGGTCGCGCATGGCGATGCGCATGCCGCTGCCCAGGTCCTGGAACTCGGACAGGGCGGTCAGGCGCTCGGTCGCCTCCTCGGTCAGCGGCATCTCGCCGGGGAACATGAAGTACGCGTACGCCTGCGTGGCGGAGCGGCCCACGCGGCCCTTGAGCTGATAGAGCTGCGCCAGGCCCAAGCGCTGCGAGTCCTCGATGATCAGCGTGTTCGTGCGCGGGTTGTCGATACCGCTCTCGATGATGGTCGTGGCGACCAGCACATCCACCTCGCCGGTCGCGAAGCGCACCATCACGTCCTCGACCTCGCGCGGGCTCATCTTGCCGTGCGCCACGGCGACGCGCGCCTCGGGCACGACCTCATGCACGCGGTCGACCGCGTCGTCGATGGTCTTCACGCGGTTGGACACGTAGTAGATCTGGCCGCCTCGATCGAGCTCGAGGCGAATGGCTGCGCTCACCACGTCGGGGTCGTATTCACCCACGTGCACGACGACCGGGCGGCGGCCCGTCGGCGGCGTCGTGATGAGGCTCATATCGCGCACGCCGGAGATGGCCATCTGCATGGTGCGCGGGATCGGCGTGGCCGACAGCGTCAGCACGTCGATCTGCTCGCGCAGGTTCTTGAGCTGCTCTTTGTGCTGGACGCCGAACCTCTGCTCCTCGTCGATGATGACCAGGCCCAGATCGTGCGGGTTCACATCGGCCGACAGCAGGCGGTGCGTTCCCACCAGCACGTCGACCTTGCCTTCCGCGAACGCGGCGAGCGCGCGCTTCTGCTGGGCGGGCGTGCGGAAGCGCGACAGCACCTCCACCTCCACGCCGAAGGGCGCGAAGCGGTTGAAGAACGTCTCGAAGTGCTGCTGCGCCAGGATCGTCGTGGGGCACAGCACCATGACCTGGCGTCCGCCGTCCACGCATTTGAACGCGGCGCGCAGGGCGACCTCCGTCTTGCCGAAACCGACGTCGCCGCACAGCAGGCGATCCATGGGCTTGGGGCTCTCCATGTCGGCCTTGATGTCGGCGATGGCCTCGAGCTGGTCGCGCGTGGGCTCGTACGGGAAGCTCTCCTCCATCTCGTTTTGCTCGGGCGTGTCGGGCCCAAAGGCGAACCCCGTGATGGAGCTGCGGCGCGTGTACAGGTCGACGAGGTCGAACGCGAGCTTCTTGGCGCTTTTGCGCGCCTTGTTGGTGGCACGCGTCCAGTCGGCCGTGTTGAGGCGCGTCAGGCGCGGGTTGGCCCCGTCCGGACCGACGTAGCGCGTGATGCGGTCGACCTGCTCGAGCGGCACGTACAGCTTGTCGCCGCCCGCATACTCCAGCAGGAAGTAGTCGCGCTCGCGGCCGGCGACCTCCTGGCGCACGATCTCGGAGAACAGGGCGATGCCGTGCGTGGCGTGCACGACGTAATCGCCCGGCTTGAAGGGGAACGTGACCTCGGTCACGTCCACCCGACGGCGCGCCCGGCGGCCGCGCTTGGCGTCCATGCGCGCGTTCAGGTCGTTGAGCGAGAACACGGCCAGATGCGCATCGGGCACGACCACGCCGGAGGGGATCGGCGCATCCACGAAGGTCACGCGGCCGCGCGTGATGGTCGGCACCGTGATCGCGGGCGCGCCCGAGAGGTCGGCCGCGTTCAGCTTGTCCGCATCGCGCTTAAGAAGCGTCACGTTCACGTGCACATCGCCTGCGACGGAACCGCTGTTCTCGGGCGCGGCCTGCAGCGACTCCTCAAAGGGGATCGACTCGTCGGTAAACGACAGCTCCATCGATTCGCGCGCGCCGCGGTCCGGGATGGCGAACGCCACGGCGAAGCGGTTGTTGACCACCTCTTGGATGCGCGCGATGAACCGGTTGTCCGAACCCGCGAGCGCCGGCTGCTCGATCTTGAGCTCAGCGGTCACCGCACCGCCCGCCCGGATGATCGACACGTACTGCAAGCGCTGCTGACGGCCGAAGTCAAGCTGCTGGGGGCGCACGTACAGGCCGTCGAGATGCGAGACCTTCGCCTCGCCCGCCCGACGCTCAAGGTCCTCATAGGCGCGTGTGCAGTCGTCGAACAGGCTGCGCGGCTCCGAGAGCGCCACGAGCGTGTCGTCGCTCACGTGCGCGAGCGGGCTTACGGTCGATTCGTACATGAGCGGCATGAAGCGGTCGAGTTCCGGGGTCACGATACGCGCCTTCACCATCTCGAGCAGGGCGGCGAGTTCCGTATCGTTTTTGGCGGGCGCGTACAGCGCGGCGGAGATGCGGCGCACCGCGTCGTCGGTCAGCGCGAGCTCGCGGACCGGGAAGATCTCGACGGACTTTTCGTCGCCGATGGTCTGGCCCGTCGAGCTCACCATGCGGCGGATGCGATCGATCTCGTCGCCGAAAAACTCGATGCGCACCGGGGAGGTCGCCTGCGCGGGGAAGACGTCGACGGTGTCGCCGTGCACGCGGAACAGACCCGGGGCATCTGCCGCATCCGAGCTGGTGTACCCCATGCCCACCAGGCGCGCCGGCACCTCATCGTAGGGGATCTCCTCCCCCACCGTAAAGATGGTCGACGCCCAGTACCGGCTTTCGCGCGGCGGCACGCAGCGCAGCAGCGCACGGGCGGAGGCGACCATGATGACCGGCTCCCCTTGCGCCACGCGGCCGAGCGCCGCGCAGCGGGCTGCCACGACCGCGTCGTCGGGTTGCGTGTCTTTCCACGGGTAGTCGGTCCGTTCGGGAAAACGCACCACGTGCTCAAGCCCCAGGTACGCGGCAAGCGACCGGGCCGCGCGGTCGGCCGCGTCCTCGCCCGACACGATATAGACCGTCGAGCGCGGATTGCGCGCGAACTGCGCCGCGAGCATGAGCGTACGGCCGGATTGCGACACGGCGAGCGTGGCGTCCTGGCCCTCCGCAAGCGCCGCCTCGATGGTCTGCAGCGCCTCGGCCGTGTAGAGCTGGGCGGCTATGCGATGGATGAGCATGTGTCGTCTCCCTATGGCAACCGGGTCGCTCCCGGGCTGCCCCCTCATGCCAAAAGCCCGTCCGAGCGGGTCGAACGGGTGATGCGAAAACAGGTTGTCATGTGTATCGTATCGCAATTGGACGAACGGCCGAGAAGTTCACAGGGAACACCCGAGGCGCCTCATGGGAACGTTGGTCGACTCGGTTCGCGCAGCGACGGCATGTTGCGCCTTACGATCAGGGCGAGCAGGGGGTTAATGACACAGAATGGGCAATTTGGCACGCTAGAGGCCTCTATTAGCTCTCTTTAGCGTGCCAAATTGCCCATTCTGTGTCATTAACCCCCTGCACCCCTCTTCTCGAAAGGCGACATGTTCGCCCAACGGCATCACCCGAGGGAGCGCCGACCGATCTCCATCGGTCGTTACCCGATCCGGAAAGAAAACGGTATCACCCGGCCGGAATGCGACAGGGCCTTCACGCGCTCCTCTATATCAGCCCAAGGTCCCTGCAGGCCCGCGCGATGCCGTCCTCGTCGACGTGCGGTGCGACATGCCTCGCCGCCGCCTTCACCTCGTCCGACGCGTTGCCCATGGCCACGCTCGTGCCCACGCATCGAAACATCGAGATATCGTTGCCGCCGTCGCCGAACGCGACGCACTCCTCGGGCTCGATTCCGAAATGCTCCAGAACCGCGGCGATGCCCGCGGGCTTGCCGCCATCCGCCGGAATCACGTCGCAAAACGCATCGCACCACCGCGTGTACGCGACGCTTATGCACTCGTCGGCGAACACGCCCTCGTCTCCGGGGTCGACGAACACGCACAGCTGGTACACCGGTTCGTCCCACACGTGCTCCAGCGAGAGCTCCAGCGCACGCGTCCCGACCTCTTCCTCGCACCTGCGCACCCGCTCGCTCCGCCGGTTTACGAAATCCCTTCCGAGCTGCATGACCTGGATTTCGAAGAGCCCCGCATCGGCCTTCTCGACGATGGTCCTGACGTCGCGCGCATCCAAGGGGACATCGCGCAGCACCGTTCCGTCCGCCGTGTAGCAATACTGCCCGTTGAAGGTGACGCAGCCGTCGAAGAGTCCCTCGTCGCACAACTCGACAACCGGCTGCGGCATCGCAGCCGCGGCGCGCCCCGTGGCGAGAAACAGCCTGATGCCGGCAGCGCGAAGAGCGCGCAGGGCCTCGTGGGCCGAAGCGGAAACCCGATGCGTGCGGAAGCTCACCAGCGTCCCGTCGATGTCGAAAAACGCCGCCCTGATCATATCGTCTCCCAGATGTATGCGATTCGCCGAATGTGCCTGCCCCCGACAGCGTGGCGACCAGGCGCCTTTAGGCGCGACCGGTCGCCTTGAGGTGGTACTGGCGCTCGTAGCGACGGGCAAAGGCCAGCAGCAACAGCACCGCCACGATGGAGAACGGCACGCCCGCCAGGCCGATCCAGTTGTAGGTCGCGCCCGTGTTCAACACCATCTGACCCACCTGGGCGCCGATGGCATTGCCGCCGTTGAAGGCGATCTGCACGCAGGCGCCGCCCAAAAGCTCGCCGCCGCCCTGACCGACCTCGACCATCAGGATCTGCTGCGGGCTGGAAACGAAGAACAGCCCGATGGAGACCACGAACATCAGCAGCGCGCACAGCGCCGAGCCGCGGCCGAACAGGAAGATGAGCAGCAGGGCCACGCCGGCAAGCGACTGACCGGCGGCCGCGGCGATGCCCGGGCTCCGGCGATCGGCGGCGCGCCCGCCCAGCGTCGAGCCGACCACCATGCCGGCACCAGCCAGCACCAGCAGCATCGGCACCATGCTCTCCGCGAATCCGCCCATATGCTGCAGCCAGGGAGAGACGTAGCTCCACCAGCAGAAGATGCCCGTGTTGCCCAGCAGGACCGCGGCGAGGATGAACCACGGGCCGGGGGCCTTCAGAAACGCGAACTGCCCGGCCAGGCCCGCATCGGGGATGGCGTCGAGCACCGGCACGAACCGGTGGATGAGCACCGCCGCCAGCACGGCCCACGCCGCCGCGAACACAAAGGGCGCGTGCCAGGAGAACACGCTCGCCATCAGCGTGCCGGCGGGCACGCCGATCATGTTGGCGACCGTCTGGCCAAGGACCATGGTCGCCACCGCCTGGCCCTCACGGCCGGGGTCGGCGAGCATCTTGGACGCGAGCGTCGCGGTGCCGAAGAACGCGCCGTGCGGCAGGCCCGCGATGAAACGGCCTGCGAGCAGCATCATCGGGTCTCCCGAGATCGCGGAAAGGGCGTTACCCGCAGCGCAAATCGCCATGAACAGAATGATGAGCCGACGGGGCGGCACGCGGCGCCCGACCACGAGCATCGTCGCGCCGACGCAGACGCCCACCGCGTACGCCGTGATGAAGTTGCCCGCCCAGGCAACGGTCACGTCCACGCCCTCCGCCACGACCGGCAGGATGCCCATCATGACGAACTCGGCGAATCCGAGCACGAACGCGCCCATGGCGAGGGCGATGAGGCTCTTTTTCATAGTCGATCCGACCCTTTCTCACAGCAAGAGCCGGACTGCACAAGAGCGGTCCGGCTCGTCATGGCATTTTTGCACCAGCGGATAGTAGCACCCACGCGGACGCACGGAAAGCGGCAACCCCGATCCTCTTCCATCTCCTTACAAACCATGTGCGAACATCATGCTGCCGTATGGAGACGAAAAACCGGCGCGCCCCTCGCGCATCCCAGCGCCGGCACCCGCCACAAACCGACGCGGCGCCCGCAGCGGTCTACACCAGGCCGACCCTCCAGCTGGCGAACGCGCACAGCGCGCCGAACACGCAGATCACCAGCGCACCGGACAGGTCGGCAAGCATGCCGCCCAATCGACGCTCCTGCTTCCACGCCGTCAGCTCGCCGTCGACGCGCTTCCAGATGCGCCACAGCAGCAGCGCGCATCCGATCACGCCCACGGCATTCTGGAGCATGAGCTCGCCGCAGATAAGGCCGATGAGGTTCGCGGCGGCATACCCGCCGTCTCCCGCCTGGTAGTGCTGCTTCACGAACTTGAGCAGCCACGCGACGAGCGGCTGGCACATGGCCGAGATGAACGACACCGTCAGCGTCGGATTCTGCTCCATGGCGTCCTGCAGCGCCGAGATGGACCCGCCTCCGACCATCCACACGTACCCTATCATCGCGAGCGGGACCACGACCATGATGACCTGCACCGTCGTGAAGATCTTGGCGGTGCGCGCCTCGTACTTGGACTGGGGACGGACCGCCCGCTTGGGCTTTTCGACGGCATCGGCGGGCCTGATCGAGCGCTCGTCGTCGAGCTTCGTTCCGCGCGCCGCCGCCTGAGCACGAGTCGTCTTTGCCATGGTGTCCCCTTTCGCGGGCGATCCTTCGTCGTCTTGGGAAGATTCCCGTTCATTCTGCCAGATGCGCGCCGAGCATAACGCGCCCATCTGGCAGGGTGAGCAGGACTCGCCCCTCGTTCAGCACGCGCCCGCAGCAGGCAAGCGCCGCGGGCGCGCGAAGAGGGTCGGAAAGGCGCTGGGGAATGCCGGTCAGACCATCCCTCTGCGCGCCTTTCCGCAGATGCGCCTAGTGCAGCTCGGGCCAGTAACCCTTGTTGGCCTCGATCAGGTCGTCGAGGATGAGCTTGGCGACCTTAGCGGACGGCACGGTCGCAGACAGCGACAGCGCCTGCCACAGCTTCTGGTAGCTGTGCTCGACCCAAGCCTGGACGACGAGCTTCTCAACGGAGACCTGCTGCTCGAGCATGCCCTTCTGCCACTGGGGCACCTGGCCCTGGCAGATCTTCTCGTAGCCGTTCTTGCCCACGATGCAGGGGACCTCGACCATGGCGGTCGGGTCGAAGTTGGACACCGCGCCGTCGTTGGGAACGATCAGCAGGAAGCGCTCCAGGGTGTTCTCGGCCAAAGCGCAGGCGAGGTCCACAATGTAGGTGGCGTGCGCGTCGGCCTCGAAGCCGCAGCCCTCGGCGGTGCCCTTCTCGATCACCTCGCGGCAGG
>DGYMJ06203__coassemble_489_pt1 | contig 24295 bp, 23 predicted proteins | sample DGYMJ06203__metabat2_high_PE_015 | metagenome-assembled genome bin DGYMJ06203
AACCCTCGGCCTCTGCCATGCGACGGCAGCGCTCTCCCAGCTGAGCTACGTCCCCGAGACAAGTGTTTATGATAGCAAGCAAATCTTCGCTGTCAACAACAAACTTGGCAAAAAATGGGCCGCCCCACGCTTCACGAAAATGAACCCACCTCTACAAGGTGGGTGCCCTCATCGTCCGTTCCAGCGTCCTTAACAACGAAGGATACCTGTACTAGGCGCGACTGTGTGGGCTCCCTAAATAAACTCGACGGTTCACCCAGTTGCTCCGCGTGGGGCGGGACATCTTTATCATAAAGCACGCCGTTCGCATTACCAGTCTTGACTTGTATCGATGTGTGGTGGAAGATGGAAGCACACGCCTGTATCAAGGCTCTTTAAGCGCCTGACCGGCGCTTTTTCATGTGAAGAGGTGTTTCGTATGATCGTTCGCCCCGCCGCCCCAACCGACAGCACACCGGTACTCCATGTGTATGAACGCGTTGTGCACGCCATGCGCACCTCCCCCTACAACGCCCATTGGGACATGGAGTTCCACCCGACCGCCAACGATCTTTCCGCGGCCATCGAGGCGGGCGACCTCTTTATCGCCGTGGACGATTCCGAGGACGCAAGCGGCGCAATCCTCGGCGCCTTCGTCCTCGACACGAGCCAGGACCCCCAATACGACCAGATCCCCTGGCTTATCGCGGAACCCGCGAGCCGCATCGCCTGCATCCACCTGCTCGCCGTCGATCCCGACGCCCGGGGCCGTCGCATCGGCGCCGCGCTCGTCAACGCCGCGATCCGCACGGCGCGCGCACGGCACATGCGCTCCATCCGCCTCGACGTCATCGCCCACAACCAGCCGGCTGTCGACCTCTACGCGTCCTGCGGCTTTACAGACCACGGCGTCTTCACGCTCGATTACGGCGGCGGGCTCATGCTTCCCGCCCACCTGATGGAACTCGATCTGGGCGACCCCGCCCCGAACGCCGATCGCGCGCTGCTGGCCCCTGCCTCGCTCGCTTCGTGCGAGCTCTGCCCCCGCCGATGCCGCGCGGACCGCACCGCCGGCGCTATCGGCGTGTGCGGCGCAGGGTCCACCCTCAGGCTCGCCCGCGCCGCCCTTCACCTATGGGAGGAGCCTCCGATATCGGGCGAAGAGGGATCGGGAACCATCTTCTTCAGCGGATGCCCCCTCAAGTGCATCTACTGTCAAAACCACGAGATCTCGACGGGCAATTTCGGTATCGACGTGCCCGAGCAGCGGCTGGCGGAAATCATGCTCGAGCTGCAAGACCAAGGCGCGCTCAACATCAACCTGGTGACCGCGACGCACTTTGCGCATCTGCTGCCCGGCGCCCTCAAGGCCGCGCGCGCCCGGGGCCTCCATATCCCCATCGTATACAACACAAGCGGATACGAGCGCACCGAGGCGGTACGGGAGCTCGGCGGAATCGTGGACATCTGGCTTACCGACTTCAAGTACGCAGACGCCTCGCTGGGCCGGGAGCTCTCCCACGTGCCGGACTATTCCGAGCAGGCGGCACGCGCCCTGGCATGCATGGCGGCGCAGGTTGCCGCGCGCGGCGGCGTCGTCTACAACGAGGGCGGCATCATGCAGCAGGGCATCATCGTGCGCCATCTTGTGCTACCGGGGCACGCAGACGACTCATGCCGTGTGCTCGACCTCATATGGAACGCTGCGGGCGATATGCCCATCTCGGTCATGAACCAATACACCCCCAACGAGCGGATGCGCGCAGATGGCGGCGCCTTGGCGCGCGCCGTCACGGACGAGGAGTACGAGATGGTGCTCGACCACGCCGACGACCTGGGCTTCAGCACGGTTTTCTGGCAGGAAGGCGGAGCCGTGAGCGAAAGCTTCACGCCCGCGTTCGACACGACGGGCGTCCTTAAGGCCGCAGACGGCCCGATACAGCCGAGGTCCTGAGTCAGGCCCTCATCGCACAAGCAGGGCCCGATACCCTATCGCGCAATACCCGACACGGCAACCTCGACCGCCTGCTCAACATCATCGGTGATCTGCATGAGCGAGGGGTCGAGCGCCGAGATATTGCCCTCTTCGAGCACGGTACCGGTAATCCAGTCGAACAGGCCCTGCCAGTACTGTGTGCCCACAAGGGCTACCGGAACCCGCTTGACCTTATGGGTCTGCACGAGCGTAAGCAGCTCGAACAGTTCGTCGAGCGTACCGAATCCGCCAGGGAACACGATGGCGCCCGAAGAATACTTCACGAACATGGTCTTACGCACGAAGAAGTAGCGAAACGTCATGCCGAGATTGATCCAGGCGTTCAGCTCCTGTTCATGGGGCAGCTCGATCCCCAGACCCACTGACGTCCCACCGGCAACCGCCGCCCCACGGTTAGCGGCCTCCATGATGCCCGGACCTCCTCCCGTGATCACCGCGACGTCGCGGGCGGCAAGCAATTTGCCGGCCTTGCGCGCCGCCTTGTACATAGGGTCGGTGCGCGGTGTGCGCGCGGAGCCGAACACGGAGACCGCAGGACCCAATTCCGCCAAGGCGCCGAACCCGTCGACGAACTCCGCCTGGATGCGCATCACGCGCCATGGGTCCATGTGAAGCCAATCGGTGGAATCTTCGGATGCCAGCAGCTTTCCAGTCGTGGTCTCGGTTGGAATCATCGGGCCGCGCAGGATGACCGGACCCTTGTAATAGGTGTTGGTAAACGGGGCGCCTTTCGCACCCGTGGAGGATTCAGGCGTCATGGAATCGGTACGCGCGCTGTCGTCGGACATGGGGCCTCCTCGCAACAGGAAAACGGGGCATGCGGCAACGCACGGATGCCGCATGCCCTCAGTATTCCCCGTACAAGCGCGCTCAACCCACCGCAACGGCGGGCCCGCCCCTTTGCTTATGCGCGCGCGATGCCGCAGCGCTCAGCGATACCGGCGTCGGTTGTCACCAGGTCGTCGAGGCCCAGCTCAGAGATGGACGGATGCCCCGTCACCCGGCAGAACATCCGCAGGTCATCAAAGGTCGCGCGGTAGAAGTTCTCCACGCGGCGCGCGCCCGCATCCACGTCCAGACGAGCGCGCAGCTCCGGATCCTGCGTGGCGATGCCCATGGGGCACATGCCGCTGCCGCAGATGCGGTACTGCTGGCAACCGAGCGCCATAAGCGAGGCGCTCGCCAGCGCCACGGCGTCGGCACCCATGGCGAGGGCCTTGACGATATCGGAGGCGACCCGCAGCCCGCCGGTGATGATCAGGCTCGCCGAAGAGCCAAGCTCGTCCAGGCAGCGGCGGGCGCGCGCAAGCGCGAAGATGGTGGGCACCGAGCTCGCGTCGCGCAGCATGACCGGCGAGGCGCCCGTCGCCCCGCCGCGACCGTCGATGGTGATGAAGTCGGCACCCGCGAGGACGGCCGACGCCACATCGCGCTCGATATGGCCCGCTGCGAGCTTGATGCCGATCGGCGCACCGCAGCTCCGCTCGCGCAGCTCGTCGACGAGCATCCGCAGATCGTCAATGGTCTCCATGCCCGGTATGGTCGAGGGCGACACGATGTCCTCCCCCGGCCGGCGCCCGCGGATGCGCGCGATCTCCTCGGTAACCTTCTCGCCCGGCAGATGCCCGCCCATACCGGGCTTGGTCCCTTGGCCGATCTTGATCTCGACCGCACCGGCGGCGCGCAGGTTCTCATCGGTGACCGAGTAGCGCAACGGGGCGAACTCGAAGATGTAGCGGCCGCCCGCCTCGGCAAGCTCCTCGGGCAAGATGCCGCCCTCGCCCGAACAGGTTGCGGTGCCCGCTGCGGCGGCTCCGCGGGCAAGGGCGATCTTGGCTTCACGCGACAGGGCGCCGAATGACATGTGCGACACGAACGCGGGGCCTTCGAGAGCAAGCGGGCGGTCGGCCTTGGGCCCGATGGTGCAGCCGATATCGACCGGGGCGCCGTCGGCGAGCGGCATGGGCGACAGCTGGGCACCGAGCACCAAGATGTCCTCCCAGCGTGGCAGCGGCAGCGTCGTCGCCATGGCCCCGTCCGGGATGCGCCCGTGCTCCGCGAGCGCGTGGATGGTGTCCATATGGCGGATGGCAGGATCGACCCTCCGCAGCTCGGCCGGAATGACAAGCGACCCTCCCGCCTCCTTCGGCACGGAGGCGGAGACAGGTGCCGGCGCGGGATCGACGGGCGCGGGCGTCACCCCGTCATCCTCCACCGGATAGAATTCGGCCGCAGGCGCCCCGCACATGGGGCAGCGCTCGAGCTCCGAGAAAGGAGCCCCCTCCGCCTGCTCGTCGTACACCCAACCGCACATGGGACACCGGTACTTGGCCATGGTTCCTCCCTCGTTTCGGGGCGATCATCACAGCCATCGTAATATATCGGGACTCATTCTCAACAAGGCCTTCCACCAGCGGCGCATCCGGCTCGGCAAGACGTCGTCGGCGGACCTGGCACGGCTCGACGGGGCAGAAAACGATAGCGGCGCCCCTCTTGGGACGCCGCTTACGCGAAACATCGATCAGAAGCTCCCGCGCCCGACGACCACCTGCGCGAGATCGATGCGAGAAGAACGCAACGAGACCCAAAAAAGGCACGCAAAGCAGATCGACAGAAGTCGTGCTACAGCCCCTTGAGGTACTTCTGGAACTCGGGCTTGAACCCGATATGGTCGGGCGCCTGCGAGGGCATCTGCGGGAAGGCGTCGTGTCCCGGCAGGTTGTTGGCCTCGATGAACAGCGGGCCGTCCTCGGTGATGGCCACGTCCCAGCCCACGTAACCCATCTGCGGGATGCGCGTCGCCGCCTTGAGGCACAGGTTCATGACCTGGTCCCACAGCGGGATCTGGTAACCGGTCAGCAGGGTGCCCGTACGCGGATGGCGCTCGTAGACATGGTAGTTCTTGTCGCAGGCGGGACCGGCGATCTTGCCGGTCTCCAGATCGACCACCGAATACATGCCGCCCGCGTTGATGTTGTCCACCGGTCGGTCGGAGTTGCCCATGCGGATGCACGCGTAGATCACGTGCGGCTCGCCGTCGGCCAGGATGGTATAGACGCGGATGGTGTTCACCGAGCCGGGATTGATGGCGGCCATGGCGGGATGCTGGACGACAACGTCCTCGACCAGGTCGATATCGGCGCGCTTCAGGTAGTCGTACATGGCGTCAAGCGAATCGAAATCCGCCTTCTTGAGCTTCTCGACGCCCTGGCCGCAGGACTTGTCGCTCGGCTTGGCCATGATCTGCTCGCGATCGGCCATGAAGGCGATGAAGTCCTCCTTGGGGCATGCCGAGAAGTGCAGCCACCCGCGATGCAGGTAGTCGGAGAAATTGGTGTAGAACTCGAACTTGTCGTCGATGCAGTGGTAGTACTCGGGGTCGTTCAGCATGCGCACGATGGTGTTGTTGACGCCGCGCGTCACGAAGGTCGCGCGGTGGGCATCGTCCATGTTGTAGAACTCGAGCAGGTCGTAGTCCTTATAGCCCGCGCCGAACTTGAAGCCGCATTTGACGATATCGAAGAACAGCCAGGCTCGGTTCTTGCGGCTCTTCTCGTGCACGCGGCCCACCGTGTCGAACAGCGCACCGTAATCCATATGGGCGATACAGCGAAAGATATATCCGAGACGACCCATGCCGGCCCCTCCCTCAGATCTGCAAATCAATAGCTTGTTGAGTATAGCTCAGCTCGCACACCGCCTCGCATGGAGAGCCGTAATATGGGACCCCTCCACAGATGATTGAAAAGCGCGAGCACGCTGCAGCGACGACGTGCAACAATGGTGCCGAGGGGACCATCGGCCAGGTGTCCGCGCGCCCGGCACGGCGCCGACGGACGCGAAGGGCCGACCGGCGTCCCCCAGAAGAAAGGAGCCCGCCATGCCCAAGACGACACCCGACCGCCGCCAGCGCGGAGACGACCTCACCCGCCTCGAGCGCGGACGCGCCGCGCGCGAGGCATGCCCCCGCTCCTCGCACGGAGCCTGGACTGTCGAGGAGCGCCGCGACGAGGTCATCGACCTGATCGAAGAGCAGTCCTCCGAGCGCGTCCAGGAGCTCATCGGGCTGCGCTACGAGCGCATGGGAGCATCCCCCTTCACGTTCTATCGCGGCAGCGCCATCATCATGGCGCACGACCTGGCGAGCACGCCGAGCACCGGCATCGAGGTCCAGTGCGTGGGCGACGCGCACATCGCGAACTTCGGGATCTTCTTGAGCCCCACCAGGCACCTGGTCTTCGACATCAACGATTTCGACGAGACCGCTCCCGGCCCGTGGGAATGGGATATCAAGCGCCTCGCCGCGAGCGTCGAGATCTGCGGGCGCGACCGAGGCTTCGACCCGTCGGAGCGAGAGGATGCCGTGCGCGCCTGCGCCAAGGCGTACCGCAAGAACATGGCGCGCTTCGCCGAGATGCGCGAGCTCGATATCTGGTACGCGCATCTCGACGTCGAGCAGACCGTCGGCCAGTTTGAGGAGGAGCTCAACGGCAAGCAGAGCAAGACGCTCCGCCGCGCCATCGAGAAGGCGCGCGCAAAGGACAGCGTCCGGGCGGCCGACAGGCTCGCCCGCTGCCGCGAGGACGGGACGATGCGCTTTCTCAGCGAGCCGCCCGAACTCGTCCCGCTCGACGACCTCGGCCGGTTCGAAGGAGCCGACAGCGCCGAGGTGGCCCGCCGCATCGGAGCGCTGTACGCCGGCTACCTCGATAACCTTTCGTATGACAAGCGCTGCCTGGTCAACCGGTACCGTCCCGACGACATCGCGCGCAAGGTCGTCGGCGTGGGCAGCGTGGGAACCCGCGCCTGGGTGGCGCTGCTGCACGGCAAGGACCGAGACGATCCGCTTGTTCTGCAGATCAAGGAGGCGGGGGCGTCGGTGGTCGAGCGGTTCTATCGCGCCGCCCCGTTCTCGTCCCACGGCGAGCGCGTCGTCCAGGGGCAGAAGCTCATCCAATCGACCAGCGACATCCTGCTCGGATGGACGGGCATCGAGCTTCCCTGCGGCCGCACGCGCGACTACTACGTGCGCCAGCTGTGGAACGGCAAAGGCTCGATCGACCTCGAGAAGATCGGCGAGGAGGGCCTTGCCAGCACGGCGCGCCTGTGCGCCTGGGCGCTCGCGCACGCGCACGCGCGCACCGGGGACGGCGTGGCCATCGCGGCGTATCTGGGAGACGGAAACGCCTTCGACGATGCGCTCTGGGAGTTCTCGCAGGCCTACGCAGACCAAAACGAGGCCGACTACCGGCTCTTCTGCGAACGCCTGCTCTCCTAGCGAGACGCCGATCGGTTCATTTCCGCACACGGCGGCGCCCTCGCCCGAACGCGCCGCCGCGCCTTCCGCGAAGGACGACGCGGGGGCCCGTGACACAGAGCGGGCCGTTTGGCACGCTAACTCCTTTTACAGACCCCCTTTAGCGTGCCAAACGGTCCGTTTTGTGTCACGGGCCCCTCTTCGCCCCATCCCGAGGAGAAAGGGGGGGCGAGCTGATCGGCCCTTTCCTCGGGAGACGCCGATCAGTAATCTTGGGCGGCGGGGCTGTCCATCCACTCCTGCTGGAACTCGGCATAGCGGCCGTCGATGATGGCCTGGCGCGCGCGGCGCATGAGGTCGAGCAGGAAATAGATGTTGTGCATCGACAGCAGGATGCCGCCGAGCATCTCCTTTTGCGTCACCATGTGGCGGATGAGCGCACGGCTGTAGCCGCCGGTGCACACCGGGCAGGTGCACTGCGGGTCGATGGGCCCCGCGTCGCGGGCAAAGCGCGCGTTGCGGAAGTTCAGACGACCCTCGTGAGAGAACGCCGTGCCCATGCGCCCGGTACGCGTCGGCAGCACGCAGTCGAACATGTCGATGCCGATCCCGACGCCGCGCACCAGCGTCGTGGGATTGCCCACGCCCATGAGGTAGCGGGGCTTGTGCTTGGGCATGTACTCGGACGCAAGCGGCGTCAGCGACTCGAACATCGTCTCGTGGTCCTCGCCCACCGAATAGCCGCCGATGCCGTAGCCCGGGAAATCGCCGCACTCCTCGAGATGGCGCAGGGAGCGCAGGCGCAGGTCGAGATGCATGCCGCCCTGCACGATGCCGAAAAGCGCCTGGTCGGGACGGGTGTGCGCGGCGTAGCAGCGCTCCGCCCACATGCTGGAGAGCTCCACGGCGCGCTCGACGTAGGCGCGCGTGGCCGGATAGCCCGGGCACTGGTCGAGCTGCATGCAGATGTCGGATCCGAGCTTCTGGGCGATCGCCATGTTGTCCTCGGGCGTCCAGAAGATATGCGACCCGTCGTAGTCGGTGGCGATGAAGCGCACGCCGTCATCGGTCAGCTTGACGGCGTCGCCGTGGGAAAACACCTGGAAGCCGCCCGAATCGGTCAGGATCGGCCCGTGCCAGTTCATGAAGGTGTGCAGGCCGCCGAGCTCATCGATCAGGTCCTCGCCGGGACGCATGGCCAGGTGGTAGGTGTTGGCGAGCACGATCTGCGCACCGAGCTCACGCACGGTCTCGGTGGGGATGCCCTTAACGTTGGCCTTGGTGCCCACCGGCATGAAGATGGGCGTCTCGATATCGCCATGCGGCGTGTGCAGGATGCCCGCGCGCGCATGCGTCTTGGGATCCTCTGCGACGATATCGTAGGTGAACAGGCTCTGGTCCATGGGGCCTCCTTGTTACAGCGATGCTTCGACCAGCCATTCTACTATGGCGACATATGCAGGATGAATCCCTATCGTCCGCTCCTCCACATTTCCGAAGATACGTCTGGCTTGGGCTGCCCGTCGAACACGCGCGCCACCGAATCCTCCGCACGCGTCTGATGCTCTTGGATGCTGAACTTGAATTCCATGGTCATAGCCTTTGCGGGTACAATTCGTATAGTTTCCGAGCGAACGATGGAGGCAATCTTGGTCCGCCCCTATGCTGAATTCCCTGATGAGACGGTCATCGCATACGGCGACATGCGCGATGACTGCACGGTCGAGATCCTCATAGAGCGTCCCCGCGATTGGGGCTTCGACAGCGCGCGCTGCCTTATGCCCGCATACCGCTGGCTCGACGTCGACGGGTTCTCCGAGAGCGACCTCGATAACCTCGAGTCGTTCCTGCGCGACAACGCACCCCTCATCTTTGAGTTCGCAAGCGATCCCGAAGGCGGATGGAGAGCTGCCTGATGCCGACGATCCTCACACTCGGACGCTACGTTCTGTTCTTTTGGATGAATGAACCCGACGAGCCGGTCCACATCCATGTCGCCGTCCGCAGGCCAACGGAGCATGCCACGAAGTTCTGGCTGACCGAAGACGGCGGTTGCATCCTTGCCAGCAACGGGAGCAATCTTCCCAATAGGGAGCTGAGAAAGCTCGCGAACTTCATCGCGCTTAACCATGAACGCATCTGCGATGCGTGGAAGAACGTCTTCAAGACCGATATGCTGCGCTTTTACCGATAGCCGATCGCCCATATCTACACCACTCTCGTGATGGTGGCGGGGCTATACGTTTTGAAGAGCTCGCCGAAGTTGGAAACGGCATCGTCGCCTGCGATCTTTCTTATGCCTACTGAGAAGCAGATGCGGACGAGTTTGCATCATGTCTTGCACACCCCTCGGCGGCAAGGGAACCATTGATTGATTGCTTTCACAGTGGTTGGTTCCGTGGCGGACACATGGATGTCCGGGCGGCAGGTGCGACCCCGCGCTCGTCTTTCCTTGCCGACCGGGTCCCCGAGGCGCGCGAGGGGCCGCCGTATCTGCCCGCGTGCGAAACCGCACCCTAGTAAAATGTTTTACCAGGGTGCGCGGGTGCCTTACTCAGAATTTGGTATCAACTCGCGGGCAATAAGGGCCGCTCGCGGGCGGATCGGAGGCAACTCCCGGTGCCTCCAAGATCGACGGGATAAAGAACCCGCAGGTCATGAGCTTGTCAGATATGACCGTTTTCTACTCATGCTTCCCGATTTGATACCAGATTCATTTTCACGAAATATTAACCCCCTCTCCCCTGGGCTTTCGCGGTGCGGTTTCCCCACCGCGCGCATACGGGTCCTTGGAATCCGACCGTCGCGTAGTAGCAGCGCACGTAAGATGCCCTCGGAAGTCTACTAGCCCGTATCGGCCAATAAGTCAGTGGTTCCCTAGCGTTCGCCTGCCGCATTCAGCAGGGTCGCCACGCAGTCCGCCATTCCGTCGGCGGCGGAGCGGATGTTCGCGATCCATGGGGCCAGGCTCCCGTCGCCCCCGGCCTCGGCTTCCAGCACGTCGCAGTTTGCCATCATCGCCATGAGCGGCGTCTTGAGCTCATGCGATGCCGAGATGACGAACTCCTGCTCCCGCTTGCGCGCCGCATACACGGGGCGCAGCAGATGGCCGGCGGCGATCCAAAGGACTGCCGCGGACGCCGCCGACAGCACGATGGTCGCAGCGATGCAGCGAAACGCGATTCCTCGCAGGTAGTCGTAATGATAGGAGATATCGATGAAGGTATAGACCCGATCGCCCGCATCGGGACCCGCGGCATCCGTGGCGGCCCCCGCGTCCTCGATCGCGCCGGTGGGCGACACCGTGATGCCGTCCTCCGACTCCCCCGCCGGCTGCCAGGTGCCCAGCCACGTGCAGCCGGCATACTCGAACGGCGCGGATCCCTTCTCGTCACGCAGGCCGACGAGCTCGGATAAGTCCTTCGAGGTGAACGTCGTCTCCGAGTCGGGCGTCCACGTGAACTGATCGCCGACAGCGGGCAGAGCCACCTCCAGCACCTCGCCCGCATCGTTTACCAGGACTCTCCAAACGGTCTCCGACGGATAGATCCCGCCGGACGGCAGCGTCACCTCGCGGGCATCGAGCCTATCCGCCGAAACGCCCGAAAACGGAGCGTTCGAGGCGTCCTCGAGCCTCGCGCGATAATCGCTGAGATTCGCGTCCACCACCACATAGCACAGGGCGGCCATGCAGAGCGCGACGCAAACCGTGAGCGCCCCTGCGGCCGCAGCGACGATGCGACGGCGAAAACGCTTGAGCTCATGATCTTTCACGGCTCTCCCCCTCCTCTTCCAGCACGTAGCCCATGCCTCGCACCGCCCGGATGCGCACGGGCGCGCCGACCGCGCGCAGCTTCGCGCGCACGAGCGACACCTGCACGTCCAGCCGGGTATCCGACGCCGCGTCATCCGGCCCCCACACCGCAAGCTCAAGGCGCTCTCGCGTGACCGTGTGCCCGGCAGCGCGCATCAGCGCCTCGAGCACCAGGCCCTCCTTGGGCGTGAGCGCCACCGCAGCGCCCTCATGCTGCAGCTCGCGCGATTCGGGAACGTAGCAAAGGCCCAGCTCTTGAATGGCCGCTGCCGAGTCGGGCGCTCCGCGGCGGCGCAACACGGCGCGGATGCGCGCCAGCAGCTCCTCCACGTGGAAGGGCTTGGCCAGGTAGTCGTCGGCGCCTGCGTCGAGCCCGCGCACGCGGTCGCGCACGTCGCCGCGGGCCGTCAGCAGGATGACCGGCGTGTCGATGCGCTCGCGGCGCAGCTTTACGAGCATCGACAGGCCGTCGAGCTGCGGAAGCATGATGTCGAGCACGATGGCGTCATAGGCTCCCGTGCGCGCGAGTTCGAGCCCCCGCGCCCCGTCGCACGCCGCGTCAACCGCGTATCCGGCGCGCCCGAGTGCGTGGACGAGCGGCTCGGCGACCAGGCGCGCATCCTCTACCAGCAGGATTCTCATACTCATCTCCTCGATTCGGGCCGTCTGGCGCAAAGCGGGACGGCCCGGAACGGAATGGATCGACCGGCGCTTCCTTACGCCTCGGACCCCGATTCGCCGCCTTCCGCGATCGACTCGGGCACGGTAACCGTCAGATCGGGCGCGAACTCCCCCGGATCAGCCGTCCCGTCAAGCGCCCGATACGACCCGACAGCGTAGGTGATCATGCCGTCTCGCCTGCTCAGCTCGTCGCCCAACGTGATGATGACACCCTGCTCGACCGGATCGGCGCTCGCCGTTCGAGGCGCGCCAAGCACCGCTGCCGCTCCGACGACGGCGCAGCACGCGCTCGCAACCGCCAGCGTTCTCTTCATCGTCTTCATCCGTGTTCCCATCGTATGCCTCCTCGGGTGGTAGGTATATCCGGGTGGCCACCCTGAGCACATCTTACGAGGCGAAGATTGAGGAAAGCTTTAGGTCGGCCGACGAAATCGGGAAGATCGTTCAGAAAAGGGATGGAGATGCAGCCGCGCAAAACAAGGCGCCCGTCGGCCGAAATGGCCGGCGGGCGCCCTCAGTCAAAGGTCGTGCCGCGCGTCTACCCAGCGAGCTTGGCCGCGAAGTCCGCGAGCGTGCCGGGGATGTCGATCTGCTGCGGGCAGACAGCCACGCAGCTGCCGCACCCGATGCATGCGTCCGGGCGCTTGTCCTCGGGCAGCGTGTTCACGTACATGCTGGGGATGAACCCACCCTTGCCGCCGGTCACGATGGCCTCGTTGTACATTTCCAGCAGCTTGGGGATATCGAGCCCCTGCGGGCAGTGGCTCGTGCAGTAGTGGCACGCGGTGCACGGCACGGTGCCGCGACCGAGCATCTCGTCCACAACCGCCTGCAGCGCCGCGGACTCCTCCTCGTTCAGCGGCTTATCCTCGGAGAACGTCTGGATGTTCTCCTTCAGCTGCTCGAAGTTGGACATGCCGGACAGCGTCACGAAGACCTCGGGGATGCCCTGGATGAAGCGGAACGCCCACGCGACCGTGGACTCGTCGGGGCGCAGCTCGTGCAGGCGCGCGCTCTCCTCGTCGGTGATTTGCGCAAGCTTGCCGCCGCGCACCGGCTCCATGACCCACACGGGCAGGTTGTACTTGCTCAGCAGCTCGACCTTGCCCTTGGCGTCCTGGAACTCCCAGTCCAGGAAGTTCAGCTGGATCTGGCAGAACTCCATGTGCTCGCCGTACGCCTCCAGGAAGCGCTCCATCACCGGGATGGCGCCGTGGGCGGAGAATCCCAGATGGCGGATGCGGCCGGCCTCCTTCTGCTTGAGCAGGTAGGCGACGATGCCGTGATCGAGATTGAGGTACTCGTCGATATTCATCTCGCACACGTTGTGGATGAGATAGAAATCGAAGTACCCCGCACCGGTCTTCTCGAGCTGCTTCTCGAAGATCTCCTCGACCTTGTCCATGTTCGACAGGTCGTAACCGGGAAACTTGGTGGCGAGGTAGAAGAAGTCGCGCGGATGGCGGGCGAGCGCGGCGCCCATCGCGATCTCGGAATTGCCGCCATGATAGCCCCACGCGGTGTCGAAGTAGTTGACGCCCTGCTCCAACGCGTAGTCGACCATCTCGTCGACCGCGGCCTGATCGATCTTGGTGTCGTCGCCGTCGACAACCGGCAGGCGCATCGCACCAAAGCCGAGTGCGGACAGCTTCATGCCCTGAAAATCCTTGTACAGCATCTGTTTTCCCCTCGGTACGCGTGCACAACACGAAAGACCGCAGCGCACGGCGCGGCCCTGCGCATATGGTAGAACCTGGACCGCGCTCCAAGTCAATCGGGTCGCGCAACATCCTCGCGCCGTTTTTGTACTTGACGTAAACGCTCGCCGACGCGCGCCGCGCCATCCCCGCGTGTCCCCTCAAGGGTTTATTATGGTGCGGTGAAACCTATGCGCGCTGCCATAGCGGCGCGTTTGAGAGATGGAGCGACCATGAGCGACGAGCGTACAACCAAACAGCCCGGCGTTTGGGACGAAGACATTCAGACAAGCGAAGAGGCGCAGGAGGGCGCGTCGGTCGACGACGGCGATGAGGCCGCCGAGACGGACGCCGCCGTCGACGAGGAGCCCGAAGCAGAAGAGCCGCTCTACCTCGCCGAGGACGAGGACGAAGACGACGCCATCGACGAGGAGGACGATGCCGAGGGTGACGACCCCGAGGACAGCGCCCCTGACGCAGGCGAGCCCGCAGACGACGAGGCTCCGGCAGAAGACGAGGACAACCTGCCCGCCGACCTCGATGAGGACGGCGCGGACGAGGCCGACGGCGATGAGCCCGAGGCCCCGCATGCCGCTGCCGACGACGCGGAGCCGGAGTACTACGGCAGCATACCGCGCTTCCTGACGCGCGAGGAGTACGAGAACTTCGGCGATGACCCCGAGCCGCTGCCCGAGGGATTCGAGGTCATCGAGGGAGGCGCGGGCAACACCGGCAGCATGCCGCCCGTCTCCGCCGCACCCTCCCCCGCCCCCGCCGAGCCCGAGCAGCACGGCCCGTCCAAAGGCGAGCATTTCGCGCGCGCCGCGTCCGAGGCGGCAAGCGCCGCGTCAGTCGCCGCCAAGGAGGCCGCGAGCACGGTCAACGCGTTCATCAGGCAGGGCGTCGGCGCCGTGCGCGAGATGAGCGACGCCAAGCGCGCCCACGCCGAGGCGCGCGAGCAGCTCGAGGAGCTCAAGCACCGCATCACCGACCAGACCGCCGAGCTCGAGCACCGTCGCGACGTCACCGAGCGCTACCCCGAGATCATCCAGGAGCAGACGACGCGCAAGTCGAGCGCGGCGGCATCGATCAAGGCCGCCCAGGCGCTCCAGAGAACCATCCAGGACAACATCGACATGCTCAAAAAGCAGCTCGATGACATGCGCGCAAGCGACGAGGCGACCGAGAAGCGCCTCAAGTCGGCCTTGGAGGCCGCCGAGAACCGCGAGGAATCCGCCCGCGACGCCGCCAACCGCCTCAAGCGGCGCCTTTCCGACGCGCAGCGCGCCGTCGAAAAGGCACAGGAGGCCAAGGCGACGAACATCGAGATGGCCCAGCATGCGGTCGAGGCGGCAAACGCGCGCCTCAACACGCTCCGCGAGGAATACGCCGAGCTGCAGCGCAACCCCTCGGCAAACTCCGCCGCCTACAGCGTGCGCGACAACCAGCTCTCCGCCGAGATCGCCGACGCAACCGAGGAGCTTCGTCGCGCCAAGGAGAACCTGCCGCGCGTGACCGCGGACGCCGAGGCGACGCTTCTGGCCGCCAAGTCCGCGCTTGCCGAGGCAGAGAGGCCCGTCGCCGAGGCCAAGGACTCCTTCCGCGGCATCGCCGACGAGACGGGCAACGCGCGCGATGCGCTCGAGGCGTCCCGCAAGGAGGCCGCCGACCGCCAGAAGGCCCTCAAGAGCAAGATCTCCGAGCAGGAGCGCGCCTACCGGGATCAGCAGCGGGCCCAGGAGGAGGCGCAGGCCGAGATCGCCGACGCCGACGACACCATCACCAAGGCCGCCGAGATCCACGACAACCCCGACGTCACCGACCGCATCGCCGCATCGCTTGCCGCCGACACCGCCGAGCACGATGAGCTCATGCAGCAGGTCCAGGCCCTCGCGGAAACCGAGGCGAACGTCCGCGAGCGCACGCGCGACTCGCGCGTGAAGTTCATCGGCGCCATCGCCGCCGTCATCGTCGTGATCGTGATCATCGCGGCCATCTGGTTCGCGCTCACGTAGATGCGCTGGCTCGGCATCGACGGAGGCGGCACCAAGACCGCGTTTTCCATCTACGATGAAAGCCTTCGGCAGGTCGACCGTATCGTGCTGCCGACCTGCCACTATGCGCAGGCGGGCCTGACGGGCATGCGCACGGTGCTCGCCGAGGGAACCGAGCGCGCCATCGCGACCGGGCATCTGGGCCCGCGCTTTGGCATCGGGTTTTCCATCTGCGGGTTCGGCGAAGATGCCGAGGCGGACCGTGTCGCGAAGGACGCTGCGCGCGATATTGCGCAGGGGCGGCCCTATGTGCTCGTCAACGATGTCGAGGCGGCTTGGGCCGCCGGGCTCGACATGCGCGACGGCATCGCCCTGATCGCCGGCACCGGCTCCATCGCGCTCGGCGTGCGCGCAGGGCGCACTGTGCGCTGCGGCGGCTGGGATTTCGAGATCGGTGACGAGGGCAGCGGCGGCTGGATGGGTCGCGAGGTGCTGCGTGCCTTCACGCGACAGGCCGACGGCCGCGATGCCCGAGGGCCCCTGTACGACCTGGTGCGTCGCGAGCTTGCCCTCGAGAGCGATTTCGACATCATCGGACGCGCCCGCACCCTGCTCGCCGACCGCACGCAGACGGCCGCGCTCAGCCGTCTGGCAAGCGATGCCGCGCGCGCAGACGACGCGAGCGCCCGGGCGATCTTTGAGCGCGCGGCTGCCGAGGAGGCGGATATGGTCGGCGCCATCGTCCGCCAGCTGTTCCGCGACCTCACAGACTGCCCGGCAGCGGTTCCGGTCGCCTATATCGGCGGCACCTTCAACGCAGGCGATCTCATCTTGAATCCGCTTGCCGACGCGCTCCCCTCCTGCTGCCGGCTCGTCGCCCCCGCCCATGAGCCGGACCTCGGCGCGGTCCTTATCCTGCGCGACCGCCTAGACAAGGACCGCTGAGCTGGGTCTTTCCGGGACGGGGCCAACCCCGCCAATTAAAAAGCTACGACACGCGCTCGAGCGTCACCGCGGTGCCGCTCGCCGTGACCATGAGCATGCCGCCCTGGCCGAGCACCTCGTAGTCGAGGTCGACGCCCACCACGGCGTGTGCCCCGAGCTCGGAAGCGCGCCGGCCGAGCTCGTCGAGCGCCTCCTCGCGCGCGGAGATCAGCTCGTCCTCATAGCCCTTGCTGCGCCCGCCGACCAGGTTGCGCAGGCTCGCACCGATATCCTTGATGAAGTCGATGCCTGCGATGACCTCGCCGAATACGATGCCGTAATACCCGCTGATGCGGTACCCCTCGACGTTGGGTGTGGTCGTGATGATCATGGCTCCACCTTTCTTCCGAGACGGCCCGGCATCGGCCGCCGGGCCGTCTTGCGGTACAAGCACGCCTATTGCTCGATGGCCGTCACGGGACGCACCAGCGCCGCGCCGGCGTCTTCAGAGACCGCCGTCGCGTCCTCATCCTCCTGCGATCCGTCGGCGGTCGGCGCCTCCTCGGCCGTGCAGGTGAAGGCGATCTGGTCGCCCACCCGGTAGCGCACGATGGAAAGCAGGTCGGGCAGGGCAAAATCGTAGATGTCGGAGGAGCCCTCGAGCGTTACGTAGAAATGGGAGTTGCCGTCGATGACCGCCTGCGCGATCGTCGCGATCTTGCCCTCGACCCGCTGCTGCACGCCCGACGCCTCAGCCTGCTCATCGGAGAGCGTTCCGTCCGCAGCGAGCATCTGCAGATAGCTATCCTGGCAGGCGGCGACCGTCGAGCCCGTAGCGACATTCTGGTAATGCTCCACGTTGAGCATCGCGTACATCTTCACCAGGCCGGCATCGTCCTTCATGGCCATGAAATACGTGGGCTGACCGGCCACGTTGAGCAGCAGCGGGAACGTCGCCTGGTAGCGCAGGTTCTGGAGCTCGCCCTCGGCGCTCGCCATCGCGGAATCCTCGGTCGCCCCCGCGACGGGATAGAAGTGGGACTCGCCCGTGCGCTGGTTCACGAGGATGAACCCGACGTTCGAGCTGTCGGCGGTCACGCTCGACACGCCGGAATACAGGTAGATGTCCTCACCCTGCGCCAGGTAGTTGTAGCCCAGCTCGCCGTCGGTCCCGCGCGTGGTCCGCACCACGTCGCGCTGGCCCAGCCACGAGTTGAGCCAGCCGTTCACGTAGGCCCCGCTCCAGTTGTACTGCTGGATGATGAGGTCGCTCGGATACGCGCGGTCGACCCACGTGGGGACGTCCTCGACCGCGTAGTCCGCCGTCTCGCCGGTGCAGGCGTTCACGAGCACCACGCGCTGGATGGTCGTGCCCTCGAACAGGCCGATGGTGCGGCGCTGCACGGGATAGACCCACCACGGCGTGCCGTCCTCGTCGAGCTCGAACGACTTCTGGTCGAACATATAGGTCGGATACTTGAGCTGCACGTAGCGGTCGACGTTGCGCGCGAGCGGCTCGGACTCGCTATACTTGATGGGCTCGTCCAGCCGGACGACCTCGGCCTCCTGGGTCACCATGTCGACCAGCACGTAGGCCGGGATGCCCGACTCGCGGTTCGAGAACCATTTGAACAGGTCGGCGTAGATCAGCGGGCTCACGCGCACCGGACGGCCCTGGTAATTGATCTGGCTGTAGGCATCCGAGATCTCGAACTGGCTCACGTACTCGGGGATCGAGCCCATGGCGCGGGCGCCGAGCAGGATGGCCGACGCGCGGTCGATCACCGGCACGTCAGCGTAATCGACCTCCTGGATGTCCTCGGCGAAATCGCCGTCGGTCGTCTCGAGCACCGTGGCGTAGCGCTCCGCGTTGCCCGGAATGAACGGGAATCCGGCGACGACGCCCACCACGAACGCCACGATCACGGCAATCGGCACGATAATCAGGCGGCGCAGCAGCACCTCGTGCTTCGTCGAGCGCATCGAGAGCACCTTGAGTGCAAAGGCCGCGACGGCGGCGATGCCCAGAATCCAGCTCCAGACCTGCGGGCTCTGCAGGTTAAGTGCAGGATGGAACCACCAGTAGCTCGCGGCGAGCACGACGACGAGCACGATGCAGGCCACGATCAGGGCCCGCTTGCTCCATTGCGCCAAGCGGTCGAGCAGGTCGCCTCCCGCATGTCCTCGCGGCCCGCGCGACGAGCGGCGCTTTTTGCCCCCTGAGTCGCTCGAGGCCGACGTCCCCTTCTTGCCGTCTCCCCCGGCATCGTCCGCGTCGCCAATCACCGCGTCCACCGGTATGGCGTCGTCGCCGTCTCTGTCCTCGGGCACGGGCATCCCCATCATGCGAAGCAATCTGAACAGGTCTTCATGGTCGTTGGCCATGGGTTCGCTCCTTCGTAGCGGTTCGACTCACGAGGCTATGATACCCAAGTGCGCGCATGCCCAACGACGGGGAGGGCCAGCTTCCTTAGGGAGGCGCTGGCCAACGGCACCGTCCCCCCCTGTTGCGTCAGAGGGCCCCGGGGATGCTGCCCTCCTCGGGAAAGTGGCTAGAAATTTCTGTTTTGCTGTAAGCCGGGCGGGGCGGAGGTGTCTGGCTAGGCTGTCTTGACCTTATTGACTGGTTACGAAGTTGGTTTTCGAACCCTCAAACCCCCAAAACAGGCGCTTCCGGGGAGAAACCGGTGCCGGCGGCGGGCTTCCGACCCCTCCATCCAGGCTCAGCTACAGCAAAATAGAAATTTCTAGCCACTTTCGCCCGGAAGAGGTCGCGGCAGGGGCCACGCGGGCACTCCCGATCGGATTTGATCAACGTTTCCCTACCGTTCGGCCATGGCCCTGAGCACCCAATCGACCGGTCCGGGCTGGAGCCTGCGGCGCACGTCGCGCAAGCGTTCGGGGATGTCGATCTGCTGGGGGCAATGGCGCGTGCAGGCGCCGCACCCCACGCAGTTGCTCGCAAGGCGCGGCGAGCCGGTGCGGATGGCGCTCGCCGTGAAATACTGCTGCACGCCCGTGAACCAGCTGTGAGCGAAGCTCGCGTTGTATGCGGCGAAGCAACCGGGGATGTTGACGCCGTGCGGACAGGGCATGCAGTAGCTGCAACCGGTGCACGGGATGCGATTGGCCTGCTCGATGTGGCCGAGCGCCTCCTGGACGACCTCGAGCTCGGACTTCTCCATGCTGTTGGGCAGGGCGCGGCAGGCGATCCGCGCGTTGTCGGCAACCTGCTCGGCGCTCGTCATCCCCGAAAGCAGCATGGTCACCTCGGGGTGGTTCCACACCCACGACAGGCCCCATGCGGCGGGCGTCGTCAGATGTCCATGGGACGCCGCGTCGAAGACGCGCTGCGCCGCGCGCGGAAGCTTGGTCGCCAGACGGCCCCCGAGCAGCGGCTCCATGATGAACACGGCCATCCCCCGCCCGGCAGCGGCCTTGAGGCCCGCGGTCCCCGCCTGATAATGCTCGTTGGCGTAGTTGTACTGGATCTGGCAGAAATCCCAATCGTAGGCGTCGAGCAACACCGGGAAGTCGACGGCGCTGCCGTGGAAGGAGAATCCGATCTGACGGATGCGCCCCCGTTCCTTCTGGGCGGCTATCCAGTCCTCGATCCCCAAGCCGCGCACCCGTTCCCACTGGCCCGGGCTCGTGATGTTGTGCATGAGGTAGTAGTCGATGTGGTCGGTTCGAAGACGGCGCAGCTGCTCGTCGAAGAAGCGATCGAAGTCGTCTGCGTGCTTGCAGGAGGCATGGGGCAGCTTGGTCGCCAGGAACACCCGGTCGCGCATGCCGAGCTTCTCGAGCGTCGCCCCCACGACGGCCTCGTTGCCCGGATACAGGTAGGCGGTATCCAGGTAGTTGATGCCTGCCTCCACCGCCGCCGAGATGATCGAGGCGGCCGCCCGGGCGTCGGGTTTGCCCAGGGCAAACCCCGGGATGCGCATGCAGCCGAGTCCCAGCGCCGAAATCCTGTTGCCGCTTTTAGGGTCGATACGATACTGCATTCGTCCTCCTGTACAGCCCATCGTCCTCCTGGAAGCCGGACCCGGCGCCAAAACGCACCGCCTAGGCGACCGCGTCCCTCATCTTCTTGATCAGCTCCTTTTTCGAAGAGCAGACCACGAGCTTGCCGTCGATGCGCGCGAACGTGCGCCCGGAGTCGGCGTCCTTCTTCTTGACGCACGCGTGCACGCAGCCCTCTTTCCAGTAGCTTTTGTCGATGGCCCCCTTGAGGTCCTTCGGCGAGATGCCCGAGCACTTCTTGCAGAACTTGATAACCGTCTTTCCCATGATGGCTCCCCAACATAGTCGCAGCCCGTTAATTGTTATCGGGATTGTTGCATATTGCAAAACGTTTGCCAAGGGAAACTTCGATAAGGCTCCTCGGGGAAGCGGCCCCGATCAGTGACGGTCGCGATACCACCGGACGAACACGGCGATGGCGAGCGCCACGAACACGACGGGCAGCAGGCGCAGCGCGCCGACGAGCACCGTGCCCAGAAACGACAGCACCAGCGATATGATGGCGGCTATCACAAGCAGGATGCCTAGGTAGACCAATAATTCCATGTGCGTCTCCTCCATGTCGTCTTTCTCCCCCATTATCCCCTATTACCTTGTCCCCTGCGGCCAAAGACCTCCCTTGCCCCTCGAAACCGCTACACTGGATGAAACGTCCGGGAGATGGAGGCCGCACATGGGACTGTTGGATCGCATTCGCGCATGGGGCTCGGCAGACGACACGAAGACGCCCACGGTGCGAAGCCCCCTTGAGGTGCAGCTCATCGAAATCATGCAGGACCGCATCGGCGACCCGCTGCACGAGGAGCGCCCCATCCGACTCTACCTGCGCTTCACCGGAGAGGTGCAGGGCGTGGGATTCCGCTGGACCAACATGGGGCTCGCGCGCGAGCACGGCATGACGGGCTGGGTCATGAATCTGTCCGACGGCTCGGTGGAGATGGAGATCCAGGGGACTCCAAGGCAGGTCATCGTCCATCTTGACGAGCTCCACGCGTACTACCGGCGGTTCGCCAACCGCATCTGGCTTGAGGAGAAGCGCGAGATTCCCGTGATCGCGGACGAGACGTCGTTCGAGGCGCGCTACGAGCCCGGCATCACTCTATAATGGTTCGGCTTGATGTCCGTTCAGAAAGGATCCAACGCTTGAACGTCACCATCTATACCGACGGCGCCGCACGCGGCAACCCCGGCCCCGGCGGATTCGGAGCCGTGCTGCGCTACACCGCTCCTTCGGGCAAGGTGCACGTGCTCGAACTGTCGCGCGGATACGAGCGCACCACCAACAACCGCATGGAGCTCATGGCGGTCATCGCCGCGCTCGAGGTGCTCAACCGCCCCTGTACCGTCGAGCTGCACTCCGATTCGCAGTACGTGGTGAACGCGTTCAACAAGCATTGGATCGAGGGCTGGCAGAAGCGCGGCTGGAAGACCGCGGCGAAGAAGCCGGTGAAGAACCCCGACCTGTGGCGGCGCCTGCTCGCAGCGAAGCAGCAGCACCAGGTCACCTTCGTGTGGGTCAAGGGCCACGCCGGCCACACCTTCAACGAGCGCTGCGACCAGCTCGCCACGAGCGCCGCCGACAACGGGCCGCTCTATGTCGACGAGGGCTTTGTGGAGGGCGACGTCGATTAGCGGCGCCTTTTGGGGGATGGGTCGAAACGAACCCGTCCCCACAGAACCCATCCAAAAAAGCACCAAAGCAGGTGTCATTTTATGGAGACGGACGCCATACCTTGATTCGGGCTTTTTCTTTTGCTGAAATGCACATAAGGTCAGTTGAAAAGGAGGGCGCCATGACGGTGCAGCGCAGGAACACCAAGCAGCGCACGCTCGTGCTCGACGCGGTGCGCTCTCGCAACGACCATCCCACCGCCGAGGACATCTACCTCGACGTCCGTCGCCAGGACGACAAGATCAGCCGGGCCACGGTCTACCGCAATCTGCGCCTTCTGGAAGACACCCATGCGATCACCTGCGTCAAAGCGCCCGGTGGCGACCGCTTTGACCTGCGCCTCGACGCGCACGCGCACGTCGTGTGCACCGAATGCGGAGCCGTCATCGACGCCACGCTCCCCTATGACGAGTCGGCCGACGACGCCGTCGCAACCGGCACCGGCTACACCGTCACGGGGCACAGCACCATCTTCACCGGCATCTGCCCGAACTGCCAGCGCGCGGGAAACCCTGAGCAATAGCTTTCGCAATCAGTCGCGCGAGATGCCCTTGAGCCGTTCGAGGATGAGGTTCAGCGAGCGGTACATCTGGATGCGCTGGATGTCGCCAAGCTCCTCGCCCGCCTCCGCGACGACGCGGCGGATGATCTCGCCCACCGTATCGGTGACCTCGCGACCGCGCCTGGTCAGGCGCACCGGGGCCCGGTAGCGCGACCCCGTCTTCTGCTCGCCCGCGACCTCGACGAAACCGTCTTCCTCCAGATGGGCAAGCGTGCGCGAGACCGCGGCACGCGTGACGTCCGCCTCGCGCGCAAGCTCGGATCCGGTCAGCCCCTCCTCATGCTGCCCCAGGTAGTACAAGCACATGATGTCGGACCCTTTGAGGCCCAGCTTGGAAGCCTCGACCGTCTTGATGCGCTGGATCTCTTTGGAGATCAGCGTGATGAGGCCCACGAAATCCTCGAATCGCTCCGTCTCCACGGGGCCTCCTTCCATCCGTAACTTGTTAACGCGTCAACATCCATTCTATCGATGTGTTCCTGCAGTTCAAACGGGGTCAACCGGTCTTCACAGACGCGACAAAGGAGGGGACGGCCAGGCGGCGGCGATCCGGTCGCCCGCGCCCCGAAAAGGGCGAACCCGCCCGCCGCAATCGAGTGCGGCGGGCGGGTTCGCAAGAAGGCAGGGGCGGTGATGCGCCTTAGCGGTTCTTCTTGGCGAGGTCCTTGAGGTCGACGCCCGGATAGCGCGTGTTGAAGTTGTCCTTGAACTTCTGCGCCAGCGCCTCGGCCTCGCGGTCGTACGCCTCGGGATCCTCCCAGGTGTCGCGCGGGTTGAGCAGCTCGGTGGGAACGCCGGGGCAGGCGATGGGCACCTCGACGTCGAACAGGTCGTTGTGGCGATAGCCCGCGATGTCCAGCTCACCGGTCTGCGCGGCCTTGACGAGCGCGCGGGTGTGGAACAGCGCGATGCGGTGGCCGACGCCGTAGGGGCCGCCTGTCCAACCGGTGTTCACGAGGTAGACGCGCGTGTTGTTCTGCGCGATCTTCTCGCCCAGCAGGTAGGCGTACACCATGTGGTCGAGCGGCATGAACGGCTCGCCGAACAGCGCGGAGAACGTGGGCTGCGGCTCCTTGACGCCCAGTTCCGTGCCGGCGACCTTGGCGGTGTAGCCGGTGAGGAAGTGGAACATGGCCTGCTCGCGGGAGAGCTTGGAGATCGGGGGCAGCACGCCGTAGGCGTCGGCGGTCAGGAACAGCACGACGCTCGGGATCTCACCGGTGCCGGACTCGACGACGCGCTCGATGTGCTCGAGCGGATAGGCGGCGCGGCCGTTCTCGGTGATAGAGCTGTCGGAGTAGATGGCGGCGCGGGTGCGACGGTCGAGCTTGACGTTCTCGGACACCGAGCCGAAGCGGATGGCGTCGAAGATGTCCGGTTCGCGCTCACGCGTGAGGTCGATGGTCTTGGCGTAGCAGCCGCCCTCGATGTTGAACACGCCGCGCGGGCTCCAGCCGTGCTCGTCGTCGCCGATGAGCAGGCGCTCGGGGTCGGCGGACAGCGTGGTCTTGCCGGTGCCGGACAGGCCGAACAGGATGCAGGTCCTGCCGGTCGCCGGGTCGACGTTGGCCGAGCAGTGCATCGGCAGCACGCCGTCCTCGATGGGCAGCAGGTAGTTCATCATCGTGAAGACGGCCTTCTTGATCTCACCGCAGTACCCGGTGCCGGCCACGACGATCTTCTTCTTGTTCAT
>DGYMJ06203__coassemble_490_pt1 | contig 24091 bp, 20 predicted proteins | sample DGYMJ06203__metabat2_high_PE_015 | metagenome-assembled genome bin DGYMJ06203
GCCTGTCGCAAGCGACGGCTAGTACAGTTTAGCAAATGCCGAAATTGGGTCAAGGGGAAAATTCAGAAATTTCGGCACGGCGGAACCGTTCGGCATCTCTGCAGGTCAGCGAGCATGCATCCCCATGCACCGTCTCCGAGCGCCCCTGGCGGGGCTGCGCCCGCACATGCTCGCGGCGCCTCGTCTTGAACGCGGCACCAAGACACCCGCCCGCCGTCGGCCTCGAGCAGCGAGGCGCGCTCGAGCACCGCCGCTGCCCCTGGACACGACACCATCCGCCACGGACGCACGCCCGCGTACAGCGCCAGCGCGCGCCCGCGCACGTCCACGCAGGCGATGTCCAGCGGGTAGCGCATGAAGCACGTATGGACCGACCGGCACGAGGGAAACGCCATGACCAGCGGCAGGCCGCCCCTCCCCACAGGATCCCTCACCGTCATGCCGAGCAGCCTTGGCGCGAATCCTCGCGCCACCACCAGCTCCGCGGGCCTCCAGCCCAGCTCATCGAGCGCGCGCTCGAGCGCTTCACGACCCTTCTCGCCTCGCATCGCTACATCACCACCCCGGGGCGCCATGGATCGATGACGACCGCGCGCTCGTGCTCCAGATGCAGCGGCGCCCCCATGTCCACGCCGGCGATCGTCAGCGCGGACGGCCAGGGCGCATAGCGCATCACGCACCGGTAGGTCCGCGTGACACCCACGAGCGTCAGCAGCGATCCCAACCCTTGGTCGTCCTCCCCCTCGAGCACGACCTCGACCTCGACGCCGCATCCCGCCATCGCCTGCGCGAGCTGCTCTTCCACCGTCGTCGTCACGGCATCGGCGCCCCCGTCGCCCACCGGGGAGACGGCGTGCGCGAGCACCACGTCGGGTGCCACGCGGTCGAACCGCGCCACGGCCGAAGCGAACATCATCGCGTTGTAGGCAACCAGCGCGAGCACGATCAGCACGGGCGCGACGATCGCCATCTCCACGGTCGCCTGCGCCCGCTCCTCGCCCATCCAGCCCTTGAGCCCGCTCATCCTCCCACCGCCCCTATCACGTCTTTGACCCGAATCGTCAACGGGATCGACCCGCCCCACGGGAACTCGATCTCGCCCAGGCTGAACTCGTAGGAGGTCATCTCGGCCACGGGCATATACGTCAACGCCTCGACGATGTCGCTAGGATCGGTCGTGCCGACCGGGATCCTGCGCACCAGCGACTGGACGTTGGGCAGCGAAGGGATATCGGAGCGCGCGAGCACGTTCGTCGTGTCCGTGAGCACCGGCTTCTTAAGGCTCATGTCGACGGGCTGCAAGCCGAGCCCCTCGATCGCGGCGCCCAGGAGATCTTGCAGAAACGTGGCAATAGGGCCCAGTCCGATTCCTCCCGCACCGGCTACGAGCTGGTCGAACAGCGAGGTGAGCCCCTCGCCGGCGGCGCTGTACCCCACGAGCAGGACGCCCCACAGGTCCATGACGGCGCCGAGAATGCCCGCCACGCCGCCGAGCACGGCATTGCGCTCCAACGAGGAGAAGAAGCTCGCGAGCACGTTGTTTTGCAGCGTCGCCTCGTCGCGGGCGAGCGCCGCCGCAGACACCGCCCCGCGCTCCCCCAGCTCGACCGCCTCCGAGAAATCGGTCTCGAGCAGCTCGGGCGACACGATCTCGCCCGAGCCGACCACCCCGATGCAGCCGTAGCGTCCCGGCGGGGCGATCTTGGGCCGAATCACGCTCAGCTCGTCGGCGATGTCCTGAAAGACGTTGCCCGCGTTTTCGGCCTCGTCCTTCGTTTGGCGCTCAAGCTCGAGCTCCCGGTTCCGGCACTCGACGTACGCATCGAGCGCCTCGGTGAAGGCGCGCAGATGGTATTCGAAGCCGTTGTCGATCGATGTCGATGCCGCGGGGGTCTTTCCCACGTCGCCCACGCCGAACGCGCACTCCGGGCACTCGACCGCGTTGCCGAGCTCGACATCTGCCAGCGAGAGCTGCGGTCCCGCGTCCCCCTTGGCGCCCGGGCAGTCGGTTCCGTAGTGCAGCGTGACGCCGCCGTCCTCTATCGTCGAGGGCCACATGGCGCGCCGGTACAGGGAGCTCTGGCGAATCTCCTCGGTGTTTCTCGGCAGCAGCGGCACCGTCGAGACCACGTGGTCGCCGCGCAGCTCGACTGCGGCATCGCGCAGCTCATCGCACGCGAACTGGTAGAACGCCCGACGCGCCGCCGAGTTCGCCTTCTCTTCGGTCGAGCTGTTCTTGGGCTTCTCGTTGCTCAGGCGCCAGCGGTAGTACGAACGTGCGCGATCGAGCGCGATTTTTGGCTGCCAGCTCACGCTCGACTGGTAATCGGGATTCTCCATGGCGGACAGGCCCGAAAGGCTGGCCGCGCGCTCCTGCATGTTTTTGCCCGCCTTGCCGCAATCGGCGCGCCACGCCTCCTCTTTGGCCTCCGCGGTCTTCTTCGCGGCCTCCTGCATCTCCTGCGCCGATTCCTCGAGCTTCTCGCCCGCCTCCTCGAGCTCATCGGTCTCGACATCCTCCTCGAGCGCGCCGAAATCGGAATCGGACTTCCACGGCACGGGAATCGCGGTCCCCATATACGCGACCGCATCGGTCGTCTGCGCCATACACGTCTTCGTCCCGTTGGCGGCGATGATCGCCGGCAGGGCCTTCTCGAGCTTCATGAGCGCCTTGCCCACGCTTTGCGAGAACTTGTTGCGCGTTTTCAGAATCTGTATCCCCTTGTGCAGCGTCTCGGCACCCGCCGCCTCCGCGCCGGGAATCAGCGTGAGCACGAGCCCCGTCCCCGCGGTGATGAACCCGGCGAGCCCCAGGCTCAGCACGCACGCGTCCATCACCGTCGCCGCCGTGCAGTACGATGACACCACGTTGGCGCCAGCGAGCGCGGTCGCATCGGCGCTGACCTGCACGTCTCCCGCACGCGACATGCTCCATGTCGCCGTGAGCGAGGAGAACAGCAGCGTCAGCACCACCAATATGGTGACCGCCGCCGCAAGAGTCGTGTACGCGCCGTCCTCTATGAACAGGTCGATGCCCCAGCGCACGCGGGCCGCTCCCCCGTCGGAGCCCTCCTCACTCCTCTTCTTCCTCCCACATCTCCATCCACGTCTCGTAATCGCCCTCCAGCCAGCTCGGACGTCCTTCATATGCCACCGTCACCTCCATCTCCACATCGCCGTAGATGTTCGTCTTGCCGAACGCCGAGGCGAACGCGCCGAGCACCGGCAGCGGCGTCACGTACCCCTTGATCGATACGCCGACCGCCCCGCCGGTGTCCTCGGCGCGCGTGAGGCGGACGTCCCACGAGGCGGGCCCGCCCGCATGGAAGATGTCCAGATCGGGCACGGCCTGGAGGCGACGCACCGCGAACGCCTTCAGCGTCATGTCGTTGTCCTCCTGCGCCGTGACCATCAGGCGCGCGGTCTCGGAGGCGGCCGACTCCATCACGCTGCGGGTGTAGAGCATGCACACCGGCTGCAGCGCCAGCAGCAACAGCACCAGAAACGTCGGCAGCAGGAAGGCGGCCTCGACGGTCGCCTGCGCCGACCGCTCGCGCGCAAGCTCAGTACAGCAGGATGTCCAAGACGCCGAGCGGGTCGAGGCCGTGCGAGGCCGCATCCTCGACCAAGCGGGCGAACAGGCCCTGCTCGCCCGCTTTCCAGATGGCCGCCAGACCCAGCACGATCGCGAGCAGCATGCAGAAAACCAATGCGTACTCGAGGGTCCCCTGGGCCCGCTGCTCCCCTGCGGCGCGCACGGCGAGACGCCGGATTTCGCGAACTCCGCGGTCGATTGCCCCCATCTCCTCATCCCGCCCTCCTAGCTATCCGGTATCTCCGCCCGCAGGCGGACGATATGCACATCCGTCTCGCTTCGTTCCTCGTTGGACGCCAGGTACACCATGTCGACCCACTCCCGGCCGCCCTGGACCAGCGCCACCCAGACGTTCCCCGCGAGGTCGAGGTATCCGCTGCTCATGAGCTCGGCCTCGGGAAGCCGCGCATAGGCGTGCAGCACATCCTGCGCGGGCCCGACCAGATCGCGCTGCTCGGACCATCGCACCGCCGCGCCGTGGGCTCCCTTTTCGGCACCGGCACCAAGATCGGATATGAACGAATCGGCGGATGACTCGACGGCCATCTCCATCACGACCTCCGCCTGCTCGAACATCCGCTCGACATCGGAATCGCCCGTCTCGGCGGCACTCCGCTCGCCTGGGGCGTCCTCAGCCCGCCGCCCGGTCGTTTCAGACGAGGAGGGCGCGACGATATCCGCCGCGCCCTGAGTCCACCACAGCGCCCCAAGCGCCACGGCAAGGCATGCGGCCGGCAGCGCGAAAAGCGTCCACCGCATGCGACGAGGCCCGACGCCCTTATCAGGCCGCACTGGACGCTTCCGTGACGCCTGCCTCGATCGTCGCCCACATATCGCCGATCATGGGGCCGACCGCCGTTATCGCAGCGATGGCCACAACCACCAGCACCGCGACCAAGATTGCATACTCCATGGTGCCCTGCGCCCGCTCCTCGCGAAGCAGCGTCCCGACCCCGGCCGCCTGCGTCCGCACGCATCCGATCAGCTTCGTCATCCGTTCCATATGAACCCTCCTTACCTCATGCCGCCCCGCTCGAAGCGATGAGCGGCCCCACAATGGACAGCAGCAGTGCCGGCAAGATGAGCACGCCGGTGGGAATCAACATCTTGACCGGAGCCCGCTCGATCTCGCGCTCCACGGCCGCACGGTGCGCCGCGCGCATCTCGTGCCCTTGCCGTGCCAGCGTGTCGGCAAGCGGCGCCCCCAGCGCATGGGCCTGCCCGACCGACACCGCAAACGACTCGAGCTGCCGCACCTCGACGTCGCGCGCCACGGCCATGAGGCCCTCCTCCCTCGTCTCCATGCCCATCTGCCAGCCCAGGCGGGCGCGCGCCATGCGCGACGCGAGCGCGTCGCGGCTGTGCTCGCAATACATTCCCAGCGCGGCATCGAACGACAGCCCCGCGGATAGCCCGAGCCTGATCACGTCGACCATCTCGGATACCTGCCCCAGCGTCACCGTCGCACCCGCAGCCTTTCCTCTGCGCGCCGCACGCAGCGCGTCCACGCGCGCGGCGCTCGCCCGCATCGACCCCAACAGCCTCCGCCCATCCAGCTCCAGCACGAACCACGCGCAGAGCGCAACCGACAAACCGACGGCGCCCACCCATAGAACCTGTTGCATACCGACCCCCTCTCACAGCTCGACCTTCATGATCTTGTGGATTACGACGAGCGCCGCCACGTTGAGCACCAGCGCCAACGCAACCGATGCTGCACCGATCGGCATCGCCAAGCCGGCGCGGAAATCCTGGGAGATCAGCGAGAGCACCGCCAGCATCCCGGCCGGCATGCAGGCGACCAGCCGTGCCGACAGACGCGCCTGCGATGTCTTGACGTCCAGCATCCGGCGCAGCTCGATGCGCGCGCTGACCATACGCGTCGCCTCCGCGAGCAAATCCTTCAGCGGGGCGCCCGTTCTCTGGGAGACCTTGAGGGCGAGCACCACCAGGTCGAGCCCCGGGGCGCGCAGGCGCGTCAGCATGGCGTCGAGCGCATCCACCGCCGAGATCCCGCAATCCACCGCGAACGAGACGCGCATGAACTCCGAGCGGACGGGCTCCTCGGCATGGCTCCCCACGTAGCGCATGGCCTGCGACAGGGAGTGACCCGACCCCAGCGATATGGCGAGCGCCCCGAACGCCTCGGGCATCGCCTCCTCCAGACGGCCCGCCTCGCGATGGGCCCTACGCGATGACAGCACCACCAGAACCACCGAGGGCAGCGCCAATCCGATCGGCAGCGCCGGCAGCGCATGCGCCACCACCGATACGACCACGCCGGACACCGCGCTCATCATCACGAGCAGCCCCAGAAGCGTCGCGTCGTCCGCGCCCCCAAGCGGACGCGTCCGGCCCCACGCCGCAAAGCGCAGCTCGCCCAACGCGCGCGCAACGGGCGCGGCGGCGGAGCTCTTGCCGCCCAACAGCGCCGACCCCAGGCGTCGGGCCGTCCCGCACAGGGATTCAAGCGGCGTGGCGGCCGTCTGGGGCACATAGGGGGCGGTACCGCTCGCACCCGCCGGTACCAGCGCCATGCCCGCGCTAACCATGGCGAGCGCGCCTACGCAGCAGGACACAAGGACCTCCATCTCTCCACCTCCTCCCTGCTCAACAAACCCGACCGCAACCCCTCCTCGATAAACGGCGGCTCGCATACGAGCTCCCACGTCCGCGTCGCCGCATCGAAGGCCACGTACTCGGTCAACTCCACGCCGCCGCCCTCCGCGCGCGACACGCCGGCAAACGAGGAGACGTAGCGCCGCCCGCCCGGCAGGCGCGCCGACATGACGATGCCGTCGAGGGCCATCGCGATCTGCTCTTCGATCAGGTCCCCCGGCAGGTCGATGCCGTAGCGCGCCAGAAGCGTCAGGCGCACGATCGCCTCGCGGGCCGAGCCCGCGTGCAGCGTCGTCAGCGAGCCGTCGTGGCCCGTGCTCATGGCCTGCAGCATGTCGATGCACTCGGCGCCGCGCACCTCTCCGACCACGATGCGGTCGGGCCTCATGCGCAGCGCGTTGGTCACCAGGTCGCGGATGCTCACCGCGCCCTCGCCCTCGATCGACGCCTCGCGCGCTTCCAGACGGACCACATGCGGGTGCCGCGAGAACTTGAGCTCGGCGGAATCCTCGATGGTCACGATGCGCTCCCCGAGGCCGATCTCGCACGACAGCGCGTTGAGCAGCGTGGTCTTGCCCGAACCGGTACCCCCTGCCACCGCCAGATCCTGTCTGAGCGACACAGCGCACGACAGCAGCCTTGCGTACCAGTCGGGCAGCGAACCCATCTCGACGAGCTGCGCCAGCGAGCTGATGCGGTCCGAGAACTTGCGGATCGTCAGCGTCGGGCCGTCGATGGCGATGGGAGGGATGACCGCGTTCACGCGGTAGCCGCTCGGCAGGCGGGCGTTCACCAGCGGGCTGCGCTCGTCCACGCGCCTGCCGAGCGGCGAGATGATGCGATCGATGATGATGCGGATCTGCTCGTCGTTCTCGAACACGTCGGGCATGGGATGAAGCGTTCCGCCGCGCTCGAAAAACGCCGACGTGCAGCCGTTCACCATGATCTCGGTCACGCTCTCGTCGTCGAGCAGCGGCTGCAGGGGGCCGAGCCCCACCACGTCGTCAAGCACCTCGTTGATGATGCGCGCGCGGTCCGCCGCGTCGACCTCCGCCGTCTCGCTCGTGTTGAGCACCGCCTCGATCACCGGCCGAAGCTCCTCGCGCGACCGCGCGGCATCCGCCGCGTTGGCCATGCGCGCGACCTCGGCAAAGCCCATGCGCTCCATCATCTCGCGCTTAACCGTTCGCTTGATCTCGCGCAGGCGCTCGTCCATCAGGCCTTCCAGGCCCTCGACGCCCTCGTCGTCGAAGCGCTCCGCGCGCCTCACGCGCTCGAGAACGCTCATTGCCCCGCCCCTTCCTCATGCTTCCAGGGCAGTTTGATGCGAGAGCGCGAGCCGTTCTGTGCGCCGAGCGCCTGCTGCTGGCCCTCCCAGCCCTCCAAGGGGCAGCCGAGCTCCTTGAGCAGGCCGTAGGTCGTCGTCTGCACGTCGCGGGTAAATGGGCTCGAGGTGGCCATAAGGTCGCCGAGCTTGCCGAACGACAGCAGGTCGTGCACCGTCTGGCCCCCATCGGAAATGCGCGCACGCGAGCGCAGGGCGACCGCCATCTCAAAGCGCATGGCGCGCTCCTCGTCGCAGCCGGGAGCTCCGAACCGGTTGAACAGGCATGTCATGCGCGTCTTGGGCACCCCGATGCGCGTGGCCAGGGCGACGGCGCGCACCGTGGAGGTCTCCGCCGAGACGCTGCCGCTCCCCACCACCAGGCAGCGGTTGCAGCTCGACACGGCCGACGCCACCGCATCTCCCCAGAATACCGACGTGTCGGCGAAGATCACATCGGCCTCGTGGCGCAGCACGCCGATCAGCTCCTCGACGGGAGCCGCCATGAGCTCCGCGTACTCGGGGGCAAAGCACGGCCCCCACAGGGTGAGGCCTGGGGCGATCCGCATCGCCGTCGCCTCGATCATCTCCTGGGAGCACATCGGCTTGCCGTCGGCATCGACCAGTCGCCCCAGGTCGCATACCCGCTCGACCCCCATGAGGTTGTGCAGGTTTCCAAACATCAGATCAAGATCGACGACCGCCGCGCGCAACCCCATCTGCGCCGCCTGCCACGCCATGGCCGAAACAACCGTCGTCTTTCCGCACCCACCCAAACCGGAGATGGCGACCACCAACGGCGCTCCGCCGACCTCCGCCCCGCCAGTTCTTGGCGAAAACGTCACCGCGTCCGGTGCCGGTCGCGACGCCGTCGCATCCTCCCCGGGCTCCGCAGCGCCGCCATCTGCAGGCTTGGCCTCGCAGGCATCTCCCGCAGCGGGCTCTTCGCCCCCATCGCCCCGGTCAGGCGCGTCCGGCGCCATCGGTCCGGCCGAGACGGATCGCGCATCCGCGCCTTCCGTCTTCTTGTCATCGGAATCACCCGGCGTCCGCGCATACGCGTCTTCCCCGATATCCTCGCGCGCAGGCTCGGCACGCTCCCACGGCGGAACTTCGAGCTCGAGGTCATCGCCGCTTGCACGCTCCGGCCGCAGAACTGGCTCGGGACCCTCTCCCGCACACGCCCTTTCGCCGTCGCCATCAACACACACGTCTCCAACAGCGATGACCTCGGTTGCTCCTGCAAAAAAGAGGCGGGCGATGAGCCCCGCATCCGCCTCGTCGACAAACGCCAGAACGGTCTCGGCGCACTCCAGGCGCACCAGGCTCTCGATAGCGCCCTCTGCGTCCTCGCCATCATGCACGCAGACCGCCGCACCGGCGGCGATCCCCGCCATGACCTGCGCCACCGCGAGCAGGCTCGCCGCATCATCGACGCGCAGCAGCCGTGCGCCCGCATCGCGCGCCTCGATCTCGTGCCGAACCCGGGGCGCCTCGCTTCCGTTGCAGCACGCCAGCCACATCGATCCCATCAAGCATCACCACGCTTCTCTTCCACGGAGGCCCCCTCGTCTTCAGACGAACCGGCAGAGCCCCCATCCCTACTTTCTTCACGGTGCGTATCCTCATCGGGTTGACCCGAGGACGCCTCGCCGACCGTATCGCCACCAGATGCCCGTTCGGTATCGCCGGCATCGGCTGCCGCCGAATCGTCCTCGTCAGCGACGTCGTCCGATATGCCGCCGTCCCGTCCGGGAGCGACCAGCGTGATCTGGCCGGCGGACATCGCCGCGAGCACCTCGGACACCCGCTCGGGATCGACCGCCAGCGTCACCCAGCTCAGATCGCCTCCGCCCTGGGCGAGCGCGCTTGTGTCCAGCACGCGTGCCGACAGCAGGCGGTCGGCGATCTCGGCGTCGGACACGTACACATCCACCGTGTCGCCGCGCGCGAGCGATCCGCCCACCGCATGCTGCGGATCGCTCGCCACGCACACCGCGACCTTGTCGGCAGGGATCTCCAGCGAGCCGGATTGCGTCTCGAAATAGACCGGTGAGAGTACTGCCCGCTCGGGGATATGCGAGGTCGCGACGCGACCGGCGACATCGCCCAGCGAAGTCATGGCCTCGGGAGGCAGCAGGCTGGTCACCCACTCCTCGACGACCACGTTCCCCTCGTCGATCATGTCGCCCGGCTCGATGTCGCGCGAGGCCACGCAGACGGCCACGAGCTCGCCGCCATAGCGCGCGAGGGCCTCCTGCTGCGCAGCCTGCGCTTCCTGTCGCACCGACGAGGCGTAGGCCAGCGCTACGACAGCCGCCGCGATTCCCGTAACCACGCTGATCGCGAGCCTGACACTGCGTTTCACGAAGCGCTCCCCTCATCGGCACCTGCTGGGTATCCGCCACGCGCATCGCCTGTTCGGTCCTGCCGTGCGGAACGATTCAATTGTCCGAGGGGATCGAAGGGTCATCCGAATCGAAAAAAGAAAGTCCCTCGCCATCTGACGAGGGACTTTCCCATATCAAACAGACGTGTTAGATGTCCGTAAGGAACCTCTGTCCCAAGACCTTGCGAATCGGCCCGTTCGCGCTAGAGGATGCTAGAGCTTGATGTCGGGATCGAGGCTCTGCGCGCTGACGCGCATCTCGGATGCGAGCGCAAGGAAGGCCTCGAGGCGGATGCCGTCGATGTCGCCGGCCTCCTGAGCCTCGCGCACGGCGCAGCCCGGTTCGTGCGTATGCGTGCAGTCGTTGAACCGGCACGCGCGGGCCGCCACGACGATCTCGGGGAACGCGCGGGCAAGGCCGCGTTCATGCCCCACCAGCGGAAGGCTGCGCAAGCCGGGCGCATCGGTCATCACGCCGCAGGATTCGGGCAGCGCCACCATCACGCGCGCGACGGTGGTATGGCGTCCCGCATCGTCGCGCTCGCGCACCTCGCCCGTAGCCATGGCCTCGTGCCCGAGCAGCGCGTTGAGCAGCGTCGACTTGCCCGCACCCGATTCGCCCAGGATCATGGCGCAGGTGCCGTGCGGCACGCAGAGACGAATCTCGTCCAGGCCCGTCCCCTCCATCGAGGACGTGACGATGACCCGCACCTCGGATCCGACAAGACGCCTCGTATCGGCCAAGATGGATGCGAGCTCGTCCGCGTCGCAGCGATCGGCCTTGGTGAAAACGACCACCGGTTCGGCGCCGCAATCGTAGGCGAGCACAAGGGAGCGGGCGATACGGTCGCGGACGAGTGCCGAGGTGTCGCGGGAGGCGCCGAGCGGCTGCACGATGAAGATCGTATCGACGTTGGCGGCGAGCACCTGCCTCTCACCGCGATTCTTGCCCCGCCAGCGTTCGAACGAGGTCCTGCGCGGAAGCACGCACTCGATCACGCCCATATCGTGGCCGGGGGCCAGGCGAACCGTCACGACGTCGCCGACCGCAGGAAGCAGGCGCTCTCCCTCGGAGCGCCCCTTGGCAAAGCTCACCGCGTGCTCGGCGCGGAACACGCGCTCTGCGGTCGCGACGAGCGGGAACCCGCGGTCGAGGCGCACGACGCATCCCATGTGCATCTCGGAGGCCGCCTGCGCATCCGTCGCCGCGAGCGCAGCGCAGAACGACTCGTGCGCGGCCCGCTGCGCATCGTCGATATGCATGTCGGTGAAGGTGGGCACATCATGCAGCGCATCGACCTGCGGCAGCGTCGCCACCATGGCGGCCGTGTCGACGGGCAACGCATGCGACCGGCGCTTGCCCTTTGCCTTGTTCTTGCCCATAGGAGCCCCTCCGCTCGAAAGACGACATCGCCCAGTGTAACGCAAGGGAAGCACTGATTAACTGCGTTTACGCCGGACTGCCGCGCCTGCCCACGGGGACGGGCGCGCGAGCATCACTCCTGCCGCCCGGGCACCCGTGCGGGCGGACCCATGAGCGTTCCCCGCCCGCTCAGTGGAGGCTCCGCGGCCAAGAATTGCTGAAAAATCGATGTTGTAGACGGCTCAATCTGGAGTGCCCAGAAAAACGCACCTGGCGCAAGAGCTTTACCTGCGGAAACGCCCGCTCAGAAGACGCCGTTTTGAGTAAGTTGGGATTTCACTCGCATACAACGTCGATTTTTCAGCAATTCTTGGCTGCGGAGCCTCCACTCACGGTCCGTTGGCGGACGCTTTGATGTGATCGCGGGCTCAACGCGCGGACCTGCAGAAAACAAAAAGGCGGGCGGCTTCAGCCTTTTCGCCATGAAAGGAGGAAAAGTGGCAAAAAAGCTGAGGTCCGCCCGCCTCAGGGGAGAGAAAGCAGGTTCTGGGAGACGCCTCGTCTCGCTGCCTCTATGGTAGGAGCTTTATCGTGCTTCTTCGTGTCCTTACGGTGTGCACGTGTCCTTGCAGTGTTCTTGATTCCCGTGTCCGATCATGGTTCAGACTATAGGCGGGCGCCACGCCCCGTCCCATGGTCTGCAAACCATCTTTATGCACCCGCGGGATGTTCCCTTATGCGACTCGACGGAGCCCTACGCACGCTGAAGCTCCTGCGGACGCTCGGATGCACAGGCGAACACGCTCGGAATCGGCGGCGTGCAACGAAACGGCATAGGGCCCTCCCCTCATAAGCAGGCAGAACATGCCGCCTGCCGCCTTAAGAAAAAACCGGGCGCCCCCGATGCGGGGCGCCCGGCAGACGGCAAAGACGTCTTGATCGACACTTAGCCCTGGAGCTTCATGTCGTTGACCATCTCGTACCACTCGGCGATACCGGAGTGGTCGTCCTTCTCGTGGCCATGGGCCTTGAGGGACTGCATGATCTCCATCGCGAGCGAGGAGAACGGCACGGAGACGTTCACGCCGTGAGAGGTGTCCATGACGTTCTGCAGGTCCTTGATGTGGAGCTCGATGCGGAAGCCAGGGGTGAAGTCGCCGTCGAAGATCTTCTGGGACTTCTGATCCATGACCGTGGAGCCGGCCAGACCGGAGCGGATGGCCTGGTAGACGCGGGAAGGATCGACACCGGCCTTCTTGGCGAGGGAGTAAGCCTCGGCGACACCGGCGATGTTGATGGCGACGATCATCTGGTTGGCGAGCTTGGTGATGTTACCAGCGCCGACCTCGCCCACGAGGGTGACCGTGGAGGCCATGGTCTTGAGCAGGTCCTCGTACTTGGCGAAGACCTCCTCCTTGCCGCCGACCATAACGGCGATGGTGCCGTCGATGGCCTTGGGCTCGCCACCGGAGACGGGGGCGTCCAGGAAGTCGACGCCGATCTCCTCAAGGCGCTTAGCGAAGTCGCGGCTCGCCAGCGGGGCGATGGAGCTCATGTCGATGACGCACTTGCCAGCGGAAAGACCCTCGGCGATGCCGTTCTCGTTGAAGAGCGCGGCCTCGACGTGCGGGGAGTTGGGGAGCATGGTGATGATGACGTCGGACTTCTCAGCGACCTCCTTGCCGCTTGCGCAGGCAACGCCGCCGAGCTCGACGAGGTCGTTCGCGCGCTCGATGTTGAAGTCGAACGCATAGACCGTGTGACCAGCCTTCTGGACGTTGATGGACATGGGCTTGCCCATGATACCCAGACCGACAAATCCTACATTCATACTGCTGTCCTTTCTTTTCATTACAACAGCCTGCCTATGTTCACGCCCGCAAGACGCGGGCGGGAACCCCAAAGGGATTCAGAGAGCCTGCAGCACCGTTATGCTGCAGAAGAGATCGCGGACGCTTCCTGGGACTCGTGCTCGGCGCGGAGCCTGGATCCCAGCAGCAGCGCGCGAATGGCGTTCTCGCCTGCAATCGGCACGAGCGTATCGGCGTGCGCGATGCTCTCGGCGAGCGTGATCGGGCCCGTGGCGATGGAGAGCACCAGATCGATGCCCTCGTCATATACGGTACCCAAATCGTCGGCACGTCCACCGACGACCGCGACCACCGGGATGCCATGGCGCTTGGCGCGCTTGGCCACACCTATGGGTGCCTTGCCGAACGCCGACTGGGAGTCCATGCGGCCCTCGCCCGTGATCACCAAATCAACACCGTCCATGGCGTCCTCGAGCCCGATGAGATCGAGCAGCGTCTCGATGCCGCGCTGGATGCGCGCGCCGCAGAACGCGACGAGCGCCGCCCCGAGGCCGCCGGCAGCGCCCGAACCGGGCACCGCGTCGACCGCGCGGCCGACCGTGGCGTTCATGATCTCGGCATAGCGGGCCATCCACGCATCGAAGTGAGTCGTCTGATCGGCGGGGATGCCCTTCTGCGGACCGAACACGCACACGGCGCCATCCGGGCCCGTCAGCGGGCTCGTCACGTCCGTCAGGGCGATGACCTCGACGCCGTCGAGCTTATCGGTCATCTGGGAGCAATCGATCGACGCGAGCTCGCCCAGCCCGACTAGACCGCAAGGGATATCCTCGCCGTCCGCGTTCAAAAAGCGAATGCCGAGCGCCTTGGCCATGCCGGCGCCGCCGTCGCTTGTAGCCGAACCGCCCAAACCGATATAGATACGCTTGGCTCCATGGTCGATGGCATCCAGCATGACCTGCCCGACGCCCCAGGTGGAAGCGCGCAGGGCGTTGTCGCTGTTCTGCTCGATGAGCGTGATGCCGCTCGCCTCAGCCATCTCCAGAATCGCGGTGTCCTCGCCGATGAAGCCGTAGTGTGCGCACACGGTGTCGCCCAGCGGTCCGGAGACCTCGACCTCGCGCATCTCGCCGCCCACGCCGGAGACGATGGCCTCGACCGTGCCCTCGCCGCCGTCGGCGATGGCGAACTTGCGGACCTCGCAGTCGGGAACGACGCGATGGATGCCCTGCTCGAGCAGATCGGCGATGCCGAGGCTCGAAACGGACCCCTTGAACGAGTCAGACGCGATCAGAACGGATAGCTTGTCCATGGAAACCTCCTCTCGAAAGTTGAAGCTGTGCTTGAGCCTATGTACCGGCCAAAGCGGCCGCAGGAACATCAAAATGCGCGGGGCGCCATATAGGCAGGGACACGCCCCGCGCTAGATGAGGAAGGCCGGTCGCATGTGGCGACCGGCAAGGAAAAGGGGGAGCTAGTCGAGGTAGCCACCGGCGCGCATGGCAGCCTTCATGCCCTCGAGCGCAGCGCCGTCGGCGGGCTCGGTGGGTAGCACGGACGGACCGGCGTTCATGCCCATGAGGTTGGCCATGTCCTTGGTGGCAGCCGGGAAGCTGGCGGCGTCCTGGGACAGACGGATCGGGTTGAGCTTGGTCTGGTTCTCAAGAGCGCCCTTGTAGTCGCCCTCCACGAACTTGTCGTAGATGCCGCAGACCAGCTCGGGGTACATGTTGGACGTGGAGCACACCGCGCCCACGGCGCCGCAGCACAGCGCCGGGAACACGACGGTGTCCTTGCCGGCGAAGACGGCGAAGTCGATGTCGTCGGTCAGGCGGATGAGCTCCTGGAGGTTCGTGATGTCGCCCGAGGAGTCCTTGATGCCCACGATGTTCTCGCAGTCATGCGCGATGCGGGAGATGGTGTTGCGCGTCATGGCGTAACCGGCGCGACCGGGGTTGCTGTAGATGAGCACCATCGTGTCGGGGATGGCGTCGGCAACCGCCTTGAAGTGGTGGTAGTTGGCCTCCTCGGTGGGATGGATGAACATCGGGGTGAGCACGGAGACCGCGTCGACGTTCAGCTCGGCGGCGCGCTTGGCGAGCGCGACGGCCTTGGAGGTGCGGATGTGGCCGACACCGAAGAACACCGGCACGCGACCGGCGGCGCGCTCGACGATGGCGCGGGTAGCCTCGATCATCTCGTCGTCGTCGAACATGTAGAACTCGGAGTTGGATCCGAACGCCAGGATGCCGTCGACACCGTGCTCGATGACGTAGTCGACCTGATCGCACAGGCGCGCGATGTCGATCTTGCCGTCATAGGCATCGGTAACCGGGGTGATGATGGGGACGACGATGCCCTTAAGGCGCTCGACATCGAACTTGCTTGCCATTCGTGCTCCAATCTCACGCACTTACCGAAAAAATGACGGTTCGTGCTTGACACATCTAGTTATATGGGATATTCGCCTCCCGAACTATGGTATACGCGACGAGAGGCACAGGGCGCCGGCACCGGAACCGTGTTCCGCGTACCAGTTTGGCGCGCCGCGCGGCGCCGGCGCCCCGAGCGGCTATCGAACCAGGCAGGGGCGCTTGCCGTCGAACTTCCAGCCGGGGATGAGGTACTGCATGGCGATGGCGTCGTTGCGCGTACCGAGGTCATTCTCGACGTAGAGCTGATGCGCCTTCTCGAGCGCGTCGCGATCGATCTCGATGCCGAGGCCGGGCACGTCGTAGGGCACCGCGATCTCGCCGCCCTCGATCTTGGGCGGGTTCTTGGTGAGGAACTGGCCGTCCTGCCAGATCCAGTGCGTATCGCAGGCGTTGTAGAAGCCGGGCGCGGCGGCGGCGCAGTGGGCGACCATCGCGAGCGAGATGTCGAAGTGGTTGTTGGAGTGGACGCCCCAGGTGAGGTCCATGTCGTGGCAGAGCTGCGCGACGCGGGCAGCGCCCTGCATGGTCCAGAAGTGCGGGTCGGCCAGCGGGATGGACACGGAGTCGAGACGGATGGCGGCCTTCATCTCGCGCCAGTCGGTCGCGACCATGTTGGTCGCGGTGGGCAGACCGGTCAGACGATGGAACTCGGCCATGGTCTCACGCGCGGAGAAGCGGCCTTCCGCACCGCAGGGATCCTCGCAGTAGGTCAGGATGCCGACCATGTCCTTGCAGTTCTCGACGGCCTCGGCGAGCGACCAGGCGCCGTTGGGGTCGAGGTCGATGCGGGCGTTCGGGAACTCCTTCTTGAGGGCGCGGATGGCCTCGAGCTCCTCGGGGCAGGAGAAGACGCCGCCCTTGAGCTTCCAGTCCTTGAAGCCGTAGCGCTCGTAGGCGGCCTTGGCGAGCTCGACGATGGCCTCGGGCGTGAGGGCCTCGTCGCGGCGGATGCGGCCCCAGGCGTCGGAGTCGTCGTCGTCATGGATGTAGGGCAGGTCGGTCTTATTGCGGTCGCCCACGTAGAACAGGTAGCCGAGGAAGCGCACGGAGTCGCGGACCTGGCCGTCGCCGAGCAGGGAGGCCACGGGCACGTTCAAGTGCTTGCCGAGGATGTCGAGCAGCGCGGTCTCGATGGCGGTCTGGACGTGCACGGTGGTGCGCAGGTCGAACGTCTGGTTACCGCGTCCGCCGGCGTCGAGCGAGGCGTACTTGTCGTGGATGGACTTGACGATGTTCTTGTACTGACCGATGGGCTGGCCGATGACCAGGTCGTCGATCTCGTTCAGGACCTCGGTGATCTTGGTGGAGCCGGGGACCTCGGAGATACCCTCGACACCCTCGGAGTCGGTCAGGATCACGATGTTGCGCGTGAAGTACGGACCATGAGCGCCAGAGAGGTTCAGCAGCATGCTGTCGTAGCCGGCAACGGGATAGACTTCGATTTTCTCAATTGTGGGTACCATAAGGACTCCTTCTGTTCGGCGACCGGGATCACTGCCGGTCGAGATGATGGTTCTAAATCTACCGCCCTGGTGCAGGCGCTCCCATATTCGATAGGACATAAGCCGCAGACGCGGTGCGACACAAGATGTTCTGCGTACTATTCCAGCAGGTCATCAGGGGTGAAAATGCCTATCGGGAGCGGGCACGGCACGTCTTTGGGAACAGGGTCGGAACCGTTCGCGGAAAAATGCGGCCCCCTCCCCGATTGGGTCGCCCCGCGCCGCCTGGACGGTGCGGGGCGACCGCTTCCGCAGGCGCGCTAGCGCACCATGGCCGGACGATGCGGGTCGTAGGTCCAGCCGGGGATGAGCGCGTTCATGCCGCGCGCGTCATCGCGCGTGCCGCAGCCGTTGTCCACATAGAGCTTGTGGGCGGCGTCCAGCTTGGCGCGGTCGAGATCGATGCCCAGGCCGATGCTGTCGCGCGGAACCGTCAGGCAGCCGTCGTGGAACTGCGGGGCCGTCTTGCCCAGATGCTGGCCGTCCTGCCACATGTAATGCGTATCGCAGGCGTTCACGAAGCCGGGCGCGGCGGCGGCGGCGTGCGCGACCATCATGAGCGAGATGTCGAAGTGGTTGTTGGAGTGGACGCCCCAGGTGAGGTCCATCTCATGGCAGAGCTGCGCCACGCGCACGCATCCCTGCATGGTCCAGAAGTGCGGGTCGGCCAGCGGGATCGTGACGGAGTCGAGGCGGATGGCCGCCTTCATCTCGCGCCAGTCGGTGTCGATCATGTTGGTGGCCGTGGGCAGGCCCGTCTGACGATGGAACTCGGCCATGGTCTCGCGACCGGAGAAGCGGCCTTCCGCACCGCAGGGATCCTCGCAGTAGGTCAGCACGCCCACCAGGTCGCGGCAGACCTCGACGGACTCGGCGAGCGACCAGGCGCCGTTGGGGTCGATGGTGATGCGGGCCTCGGGGAAGCGCTCCTTCAGGGCGCGGATGGCGCAGATCTCCTCGCGCGCGGGGAACACGCCGCCCTTGAGCTTGAAGTCATGGAACCCGAAGCGCTCGGCCGCGGCCTCGGCCTGGTGCACGATGGCCTCGGGCGTGAGCGCCGGGTCGCGACGGATGCGGCCCCACTCGTCGGAGTCGTCATCGTCGTGCAGGTACGGGCCGCCCACGACGTTGCGGTCGGCGACATAGAACAGGTATCCGAGGAAGCGCACGTCCTCGCGCACCTGGCCGTCGCCGAGCAGGGCGGCGACGGGCACCTCGAGATGCTTGGCCAACAGATCGAGCATCGGGGTCTCGATGCCGGTGATGACGTTGGTGACCTTGGAGAAGATCTGGGCGTGCGCCGTCTGGGCCCCGCCGGCGGCGGCAGCGGCGGCCATGTTGGCGCTCAGGAACTCCTGAGCCTCGAGCAGCGTCTGCTTGAAGCGGCCGAGCGGCTTGCCCTCGACAAGCGGGATCAGGCTCTCGAGACGCTTGGTGATCACCTCGCCGCCGGGAACCTCGCCCACGCCGGTGTAGCCGTCCGAGTCGGTCAACACCACGATGTTGCGCGTGAAGAACGGCTCGTGCACGCCGGCGAGGTTCAGAAGCGGGCTGTCATAGCCAGCGACCGGCACGACCTCCATGCGTTCGATCTTGACGTCCATGCGATACTCCTTTCCTTTCAGAAGGACCCGGCGCGGCCAAACACCCTCCCGCGCCCGCCTTCCGCGAAACAAAAAGGGCCCGATCTCGATGACTCGAAACCGGACCCTCCCAACTCATGTCGATGGTTGACTACACGATACCAATCGATGCCAAGAAGACGCAGAAGAACGAGTTGATGAACGGGAAGATAGCTCCCAGGATGAACTCGTGGATGTAGCCGCGCTTGTAGTCGAGGTTGGTGTAGTTCAGGCGGTTGATGGCCGAGCCGTTGTAGGGCATGGAGTCCAGGCCGTAGCAGGACACGGCGACAACACGGTGCACGACGTCGGGGTTGATGCCCATGTCGACGAACCGCTGAGCGAACAGGTTCAGGGCGATAGCCTCGCCGCCGGAGGCGGAGCCGGTGATGCCGGCAACGAGGTTGGTGGCCAGGCAGAGCTGGATGAGCGGGGTGCCCGGGATGGCGTTCAGGTTGTCGACGACGTACTGGAAGCCGGGGGCGAGCTCAACGGCAGCGCCGAAGCCGACGACCGCGGAGACGTTCATGATGGACTTCATCGTGGAGGTGCAGCCGGCGCCGAGCGTCTTGCCGATGTTCTGGAACTTGTTGAAATACAGGGCATAGCAGACCAGGCAGCCGATGGTCAGCGAGATCCACGGATCGTAGTCGACGAGGATGACGTTCATGCAGACCAGCAGCACGATGGAGGGCAGCAGGGCCTTGATGAACTCCCAGTTGGAGCAGGTGTCGCCCAGGATGGAGGTGTCGAGCTCGCTGGAGTTCTCCTCCATGAGCTTACCGGTGGGCAGGTAGCCCTCGCCGCGACGCTCGTTGCGACGCAGGACGAACCAGATGTACCAGGCGCCGAACACGATGCAGGTGAGCGTGGTGACGATGGCCAGGACCGGAGCCGCGGTGGCCTCGGTGCCCAGGTAGCTCATGGGCATGAGGTTCTGGACGGACGGGGAGCCCGGCAGAATAGCGGTCCACATGGAGCCGCCGTAGACGGCGACGGCGATGACGAAGTGCCAAGGAATGTCCATCTTCTTGAAGATCTCGCGGCAGATCGGCGCGATGGTGAAGATGACGACGAAGCCGGAGACGCCGCCGAAGGACAGGATGGCGGTGATGAGGGACAGGCCCATGATGACCAGGTACTTGGACATCATGTCGTTCTTGCCGCCGCCCAGACGCTGGGCGACGTCGCCGATCTTGATGGCGATCTTCTGAGCGGCACCGCAGTCGCCCAGCATGGCGCCCAGGATGCACGCGGGCAGGAAGAGCAAGAAGTTGCTCTGCGAGAAGCCGGCGAAGTCCTCAGAGTAGGCACCGGCCATGTTCTCCAGGATCTCTGCGGGACCCATGCTCGAGAACGCGAAGACGATGATTGCCGACACGGGGCCGACGACCAGAATAGGAAGACCCTTGATCGAAGCGATGATCAGGAAGGCCATGGCTACGAGAATGCCAATCAGACTAAGAAGTCCTGCATCCATACTCTTTCCTCCTTACAGATGCATGCGTTGGAACTAGATGTGTTCTCCCCCTCTCCTTTCTCTCCTTCAGGGTACGCAGCACACAACTCGATCGCGTCGGGCAGACTGGCAGCCGACGGCCCGCACCTCGTTGCGCCCACGTGCGCCCAAAACTAAAGCAGCGATACGATCGCTCATCCTGCTGCCTGCGGCCTGCGCGGACCGCGGAAGCGAAAGACCGGGCATATCGCCGCTCGCTTGCTTATGGAGAAATGATGAGCTAACCTGCATACCCTTTTAAGAGTCCAAATACCATCGCTTGAGCAGGTGAATTGGCCGTTTGGTGGTACAGAAAACATTTTTTAGACATTGACACACCGATAGAGTAAAGCGCGTAGAGAAAGCTGCCTTTATATGGAAAGGAGCTGGTATATGGCCGCATCGCTGTACGTCAAGATCAACGAGATCGACAACGTCGGCATCGCGCTGCACGACATCGCAGCCGGCACCGACGTGGGCGGCGGGGTCATCGCGCAAAGCGATATCCCCCAGGCGCACAAGATCGCGTTGGCCGACATCCCCAAGGGCGGCAACGTCGTCCGCTACGGCGTGGTCCTCGGTTACGCCAAGCAGGACACCCCTGCGGGCACGTGGATCAACGAGACGTCGCTCGACCTTCCCACCCCTCCCCCGCTCGACGAGATGGAGTGGGGCACCAACATCGTGACCGACCTGCCCACCCCGCCGGTCACCACCTGGGAGGGCTACGCGCCCGTCGAGCCCGGCGGCTACGGCGGCACGCGCAACTACCTGGGCATCCAGACCACGGTGCAGTGCGCTGCCGGCGTGGTGAACAAGGCCGTCGAGCGCATCGAGCGCGACATCCTGCCCAAGTACCCCAACGTGGACGGCGTCGTGGCGGTCAGCCATGCGTACGGATGCGGCGTCGCCATCAACGCGACGGATGCCTACATCCCCAAGCGCATCATCCGCAACATCGCCAAGCACCCCAACTTCGGCGGCGAGTTCATGCTCGTGGGCCTCGGGTGCGAGAAGTTCTCGCCCGAGATGTTCTGCGAGGACCGTCCCGAGGACAACAACCCCGACAACGTCATCATCCTTCAGGACTGCCATGGTTTTGAGGACATGATGGACAAGATCTGCGCCATGGCCGAGACCAAGCTCAAGCGCCTGAACGAGCGCCGCCGCGTCACGCTGCCGCTGTCCGACCTGCTGATCGGCGCGCAGTGCGGCGGATCGGACGCCTTCTCCGGCGTGGCCTCGAACCCCTCGATCGGCTACTGCGTCGACCTGTTGGTCGCCGGCGGCGGCACGGCCATGTTCTCCGAGGTCACCGAGGTGCGCGACGGCGTGTACCTGCTGGCCCACCGCTGCGTGGACGAGCCGACCGAGAAGAAGCTCGCAGCCGAGATGCGCTGGTACGACGAGTATCTGGACCGCGGCGGCGCCGACCGCTCCGCGAACCCCACGCCCGGCAACAAGAAGGGCGGCCTGTCCAACATCGTCGAGAAGGCCATGGGCTCGATCGCCAAGTCCGGCCGCTCCCCCATCGTCGAGGTCCTCTCGCCGGGCGAGCGCCCCACCAAGCACGGTCTCATCTACGCCGCCACCCCGGCGAGCGACCTGTGCTGCGGCCCCTGCCAGCTCGCCAGCGGCATGGGCGCCGAGCTGTTCACGACCGGCCGCGGCACCCCCTACTCGCTGGCCGCCGCGCCCGTCCTCAAGGTCTGCTCGCGCAGCGAGGTCGCCGCGCAGTGGCCCGACCTCATCGACGTCAACGCCGGCCCCGTGTCGAGCGGCGAGCGCACCATCGAGGAGGTCGGCACCGAGCTGTTCTTGCTGCTGCTCGACGTGGTGAGCGGTCGCAAGAAGTCGCACGCCGAAGAGCACGGACTCGCGAACGATCTGTGCGTCTTCAACCCCGCGCCCATTACCTAATGATTTATGAAGGCATGCGTCGGGTACCATAAGGCGTGCGCCTTCAGCGCCAGATCGCATGCCATGTACGAATTCCGATGGGGGCCGTCCGCACGGAGGGCCCCCTCTCCTCATGAGGAAGCGCTATGAACCTCGATCCGCAGATTGCCGAGAGCATCGTCACCAATCTCAAGGACGTCATCAACCACGAGATCAATCTCTTCGACACCACCGGGACCATCATCGCCAGCACGGTGCGCTCGCGCATCGGCACGAGCCATGACGGCGCCCGCCTGGCGATCAAGACCAAGCAGACGGTCACCATCGACAACGAGCACGAGTTCAAGGGCGCCAAGCACGGCATCAACGTGCCCGTCATCTTCAACGACTCCGTCGTCGCCGTCATCGGCATCACGGGCGAGCGCGCCGAGGTCGAGCCGTTCGGCGTCGTCATCAAGAAGATGACCGAGATCCTCATCCGCGAGAACTGGGACCAGGCCGTCCAGTACGACCGCCGCTCGCGCGTGCAGAACCTCGTCAACATGCTCAAGCTCAAGCATCACGACGAGGAGCTCGTCGCCTACTATGCCTCGTTTCTACGCATCGACCTGAACCGCCCGCGCATCGTCGTGGTGGGCCGCGTCGAGACCGACGAGGTGCCCGACTACGACGCGCTGTTCGCCATGATGCACGCGCGCTTCCAGCAGCTGCAGACGAGCTTCTTCGCGTTCTCCGAGCGCGAGCTGTGCCTGTTTATCGACACGCGCGACGAGCGCGCCCTGCCCGGCCTGCTCGAGGGCATCCGCGACGATGCCCACCGCCTGCTGCGCCTGCCGGTGCGCTTCGGCATCGGCATGGCGGCCGAGTCGTGCTCCGACTACTGGCGCAGCTACGAGGAGGCCTGCCGCGCCCTCGAGTGGAACGAGTTCGCCCAGGAGGGGTTCACCCAGCGCTACGACAGCATGGACCTGGGTCTTGTGGTCTCCTCCATTCCGCGCGACGACGCCCAGCGTCTGGTCGACCATGTGTTCAGCGGCTTATCCGACGAGGAGGTCGACTCCTTCCAGGTCGTGTTCGAGGCCTACGCCCGCCACAACGGCAGCATCGTCCACTGCGCCGACGAGCTGTTCCTGCACAAGAACACGCTGCAGAACCGCCTGAACAAGATCGCCGACAAGACCGGCTACAACCCGCGCAAGCTCTCCGGCTTCGCCGTTCTGACCATGGCGTTCCTGCTGCGCCGCTACATCCGCCGCCAGTAGAGCGCAACCGTCGAGCCCAAGCTTCGCCCTCCTGCCCCGCATGGGACAGGAGGGCTTTTTTCTGCGCGTGGGACCCTCCGCCGTGCAAATTCGGGGACGTACCTTCCGCGTGCATTATTGCAAATTCGGGGACACCCCTTGAGCGCGCACTTCTGCACGCCGACGGGGTATCCCCCATGTGTAAACCTCGGTCTGGCTCGTGGATACGGATGCTCCGGCGGAAGTTTTCACAAAAAGGCGCGGGCCGAACATCGGAATCCTGCGGAAATGCCGAAATGGAATGGATTGAGACGCACCCGACCCCAACCAATCCATCAAGGGGTGTCCCCGAGTTTGCAATAATGCACCCTCAAGGTACGTCCCCAATTTGCAAAAGTGCACGCGGAAGATACGTCCCCGAATTTGCACTCATTCGGGATGAAAAAGGCCCCGAGGGCGATCCCTCGGGGCCTAGTCGTCAGCGGGTATGTAGGACCCAGATGATGCTAGTCGTTCTTCTCGACCGCACGCATGATGGCCTTGTAGATCTCCATGATCGGGATGATCAGGAAGGCGAGGCCGATGGCGCAGGCAAGCGCCTCGAGCGGCAGCTCCATGAAGCCGAACATCACGGCCAGCGGGTGGAACTCGACGACCACGACGGTGAGGATGAGCGCGAGCAGCGCAGCACCCCACAGCCACTTGTTCTGCTTGGGCATGCTGAACAGCGACGCGCGACGGCTGCGCATGTTGAAGCAGTGGAAGATCTCGACCATCGACAGGGTGATGAACG
>DGYMJ06203__coassemble_494_pt1 | contig 23916 bp, 15 predicted proteins | sample DGYMJ06203__metabat2_high_PE_015 | metagenome-assembled genome bin DGYMJ06203
TTTCGCCTACGCCGGAAATGAATGCGAGATCGCAACCCGATTCGATAATTCGCTTCTCAACCGCAGGCCTAATGACATCCGATACGCTGACCGTATCTTGCAGCATCATAATCAGTTCGTCACGTGACGCCGATTGCTCCGCCTCGCAAAGCGGCTCCCACATATCTTGTTGGTCAAGAAAGCCGAGCACGATATCGTAGAGGTTTATGTGTATCGGACGCACTCCTCGATTAGGAAGATCCTCGGCGCAAATCGCTGCCACAAGATCACGCGCGTACTCCCTTTGAGAAGGTAGATACGGAAGGACATAAGTCGCCTGACGCATCGTGTATCCGCCACGCCCAAGAAGCGCATCGTCAGATAAGCGTTCAACGATAAATGCCCTGGCTTCAGGTGAGCCTATATGATCAAATCTTCTTGTCATAGGAGAGCACCCACTTTTGGAAAGAGCTCAAGATCCTCCGGCGAGCGTGCCGCCAGAAAAGCAACGAGACGCTCCGAAGGATAAAGAGGGGTGATGCTCCCCTGGCTATCAATCAGATGACATTCCTTAAGCATGCTGAATGTTCTGGACTCGAGCTGTTTGAGAGACTTCTCGGTAAGCCCACTGATTTCAGGATGATCAAGCGCCTCCTCTTCAACAAATGCTGACCACGCCGTCCGAGGCACATCTGGAACCATGTTGGCAAACCTCGCGGAAACCACACACGCCGAGAACGACCACAGTATCGGATACGTCCGACAAATTGCCACCCAAATCATTACCAATTGATCGTCATCGAGAGCATCCGCAAGTACAGCTATTTCCTCGTCGTCAAGAGATTTAAGCCGTTTGATAATTTCGCCGCCCACGCGTTTGCGCGTACTCTCCTTATTAAGACCAATAATGTTCTCCTCCACGATAGCGCGCCTAACCTCGCCCCAGTCGGGCTGCTCGACATATGCCCGAGCAACCTCGACAGTCTCGAGTCTCCGAGCGCCAATGCTCGTGAACGACAAGTTGTACTTTTTAGACTGACACCTATCGGCCATCAGTGAGCTCCTTAATGAGAGACTCGCGAACTAGAGCGCTGAGACTTGTGCCCTTAAGGACCGCAGCCTCCTTCGCCGCATCGCGTAATGTGTCGGGAATTCGAATGGTAATTGCGGTCTGCTCGCCGCTCACCAGGTACTCTTTTATCTCAGTGGGGTTTGCATCGTTGCGAATCATGTCCGCGTAGCCCATGGTGCCCATCCTCGTCATTGCATTGTGCAATACATTGTTATTATATGTGAACGATATGGCTGCGTGAACACATGTCCGGTCTGAGCTACATTTCAGAGTATGGAAGCCGCAAGCCGGCATCCTCACTAGACTCAGAATCAAGCTGTCCTTTATGACTCGAGAGCGTCATCGCCCTCTTTCGCTCGACCGTCACATTGAGAAAGTGGGCATGATCAGGTGCAGAAATCAATCCACACTGGACAAGCCCGCCATGAATGTAGCGCAAATCGGGCCATGTCCTCATAAGGAAAACCGGAGCCATTATTCTCCAGAGAGATGCGAGGTGAACTGACCGGAGCTCCTTAGGCCCGAAGCGGCACGCTCGCCAAAGGCGGCGCTTCCGAATCGATGCCCGTGGTGCCGCGCTCAGCAAACCCGCGCTACTTGTCGCGGAACGTCAGCAGATCGCTGTAGTCCTCGTTGCGCGGACGACGGAGGTCGGGATCGCGGAAGAAATCCTGCGAGAGGCGCTTGATCACGGGCGAAAGCGCGATGAGCGCGATCAGGTTCGGAATCGCCATCAGGCCGTTGAAGCAATCGGCGAACTCCCACACGGCATCGAGGTTCGCCACGCAGCCCGCGAACACCATGGCCACATAGGCGACCTGGTAGATGCGGATCGCCACGCGACCGCCCCGACGTCCGCGGAGCAGGTACTCCACGCACTTCTCGCCGTAGTAGTACCACGCGATGAGTGTCGCGAAGGCGAAAAGCATCAGCCCCACCGTCACCACGTACTGACCGCCCGGGATGCTCTGTCCGAAAGCCGCGGAGCTCATGGCGCCCTCGGACATCATGGGGTCGGCGCACCAGAGCCCCGAGGTGAGGATCACAAGCCCGGTGATGGTGCACATGACGATGCTGTCGAAAAACACCTCGAACGTGCCCCACAGGCCCTGACGCGCGGGGTGGTCGGTGTCGGCAGAAGCGTGCGCGATGGGCGCCGAGCCCATGCCCGCCTCATGGGTGAACACGCCGCGCGACATGCCGACGCGGCAGGCGTACATGACCGTGGCGCCCACGAAGCCGCCCGTGGCCGCCGTGCCGGTGAAGGCGTCGCGGAAGATCATGCCGATGGCGGCCGGGATCTCGGCCGCGTTGATGACGAGCACCACGAAGGCCGCGATGAGGTAGAACACGGCGGCGAAAGGCACCAGCACCTCGGTGATATGCGAGATGCGCTTGATGCCGCCGATGAGGACGAGGCCGGCGAGCACCGCCACAACGGCGCCGATGACGGGTAGCGGGATGCCGAACGTCGCGTTCACGCTGCCGGCGAGCGAGTTCGCCTGCACGCTCGCCCCGATGCCGAACGATGCCAAAAAGCCGAAGATGGCGAAGAGCACCGCGAGCCAGCCGGTTCCCAGGCCTCGGGAGATGTAATACATGGGACCGCCGACGATCTCGCCGCGCTCGTTGCGGGTCCGGTAGGCAACCGACAGTGTCACCTCGCAGTACTTGATGACCATGCCCGCAAGTGCGCTCAGCCACAGCCAGAAGATCGCCCCTGGGCCGCCCGTCGCCACCGCGAGCGCCACGCCCACGATGTTGCCCGTGCCGAGCGTCGCCGCAAGCGCGGTGCACACCGCCTGGAACGGCGAGATGGCACCGTGTTCCAGCTCGTCCTTGTTGGGACGATGGAAAAGCGTCTTGGTGGTGTAGCGCATCACGACGTTGAAGCGGGTGAAGACGACGCCCTTGGTGACGACGAGCAGGAACACGCCCGTTCCGATCATCAGCACGACCATGGGGATGCCCCACAGTACATTGTTGTTCAACGTGGCGAGTACGGACATGATGGAATCGAACATGTATTTCCCCTCGGCAGGTCCCGTTATGCAGGTCATGGGCGAAGCCATAGGGTGCTAGTGTACACGCGCTATGTTTCCATCTCATGACGAGCCCGCCCGATGATGCGCGGCACATTGCATTGCGGGCGCCAGCTCCGCACTACCAGGGACGGCTGCTCGGAGCTATTTTCACCGCCAGTGGCGGTAAAATAATGGCGGTAAAAGGAGGAGATATGACCTACACACCGCACTTTGACCGGGCAACTGAGATCAGCAACCTCTGCATGGAAACCGCCGATATCGGGTGCCCTCCCGCCCGTGATGCGCCGCAGTGTTGAACACCCACTAACAGTACCCAGAACTGCGAGAGAGGGCTCCAAAATGGACCCTCTCTCGCAGTTCTGGGTACTGTTAGTGGGTACCGTTAGCGGGTAACCCGCTAGGCAGGCGCCGACCAACGGCGCCGCCATCTCGGAGAAAGTGGCTAGAAATTTCCATTCTGCTGTAAGCCAACCCGGATAAGGGTGCTCGCTTTGACCGTAATGTCTGTATTGGCCGCCCATGACGCGGGCGCCACGGCATAAAATGCCTCGAATATGGCCTCGGCAGTGGGCGGGACGGCGCCAGCAGCGGATTTCGGGCCCGATCGCACGGCGCCGCAACAGCAAAACAGAAATTTCTAGCCACTTTTCCCGGAAGGAGGATACGACCGGGGCGGCGCAGGACGGATGCCGCCGGCCAGATTATCGATACCCACCTCATCGTTCAAGCGCCTTCAGGAGCAAAAGCCCTCTATCATGGTGACAAGCCCAACGGGATCCCCGGCAGCTGGGCAGCAACAGCCGCGCAGCCGCCCGACGGGCCCCACCGTGCGGGTACGACCGAAAACCCTGGAGGTGCCAGTGGCGCTCATCCCCCAAACGCTCGCCTACGACGATCTGCAGCGCAACGCGACGGCATGGCGGTTGCTGCGCGCGCAGAACGCGCCCGTCGTCATCGCAATCCTCGACGAGCATCTGGGAGGAGAAACGAGCAGGCGGACCGTCGCCGAGCTCGCCGAGCTGGTGGCAACCGACCTCGAGGCACTGCGCGAGCGAATCCCCGAACTCGACCTGCGCAGGTCCGCGCGCGAGTATTGCGAGCAATGGCGCAAGGACGGCTATCTCGTCCGCAGGCCCGCCGCCGACGCACGCACCGAAACCTACGAGCTCTCCAGCGGCGCGCTGACGGCGATCGGCTTTGCCAAGGCGCTCGCCAAGCCCCATCGAACCGCCACGAAATCGCGCCTGAGCACCATCATCGACCGCGTGGGCGCGCTGTCGCTCGCCACCAATCCCGATGCCGCGCGCAGAAGGGCGGCCCTTGCCGCCGAACGCGAGCGCATCGACCGCCAAATCGAACGCCTCGATGCAGGAGAAGTCGACATCATGGACCCCGAGCAGGCGCTCGAGCAGGCACGCGACATCATCATGCTGGCCCAAGAGATTCCCCGGGACTTCGTCAACGTCAGCAACGATTTCGAGCACATCAGCCGTTCGCTGTACGTGCGCCTCATCAACGCCGAAGAGGGCTATCGGGACACTCTAGAGGACATCTTCGCCGGTGTCGACCAAATCGCGCAGTCGCCCTCCGGGAAATCGTTTCGCGGTTTCTACGATCTGCTGCGCGATGCCGAGGCATCCGAGCGGTTCCAAGACGATGTGGACGCCATCTTGGCAAACGGGTTCGCCGATGGGCTCGATGCCGAGGAGCGCAAGTTTCTTCGTCGGCTCCTGCACCTGCTGATAGACCAGGGCATGGGCGTGAACGAGACCATGACCAACCTTGCGCGCGGCCTGCGCAGATTCGTGCAAAGCCAGAGCTTCCAGCAAGACCGCGTGCTCAAGCGCACCATCGACCGCGCCCTCGCCAACGCAAGCACGTTGGCGGGTACGTCGCGCCCCACGCTCTCGATCGACGTCGAGCTGGAGCTCACCTCAACGCCCATCGCCCCCATCTCGCGCTTGAAGCTGAAAGACCCGGCCGAATCGGCAGCCCAACCTATCGAGAGGACCGAGGAGGCGACAGGCGCGCCGCACATCACGCTTGAAGACCTGCGTGCGGCAGTGCGTACGGTCGAGATAGACTTCGATGAGCTGATCGGCAACGTGAACAGCTGCCTTGAGCAGCGTGAAGACGACACTCCCATCAGCATTGGGACCGTTCTTGCGCGACACCCCGCCACGCAGGGTGTCGCCAGCGTCGCCGGGCTCATCTCGCTTGCCATGGACCAGGGGCTCATACCCGAGCAGCACGCCGTCGAGAGGGCGACGTGGGTATCCGCCCACGGCCGCCCTAAGCAGGCCGACATCCCCCTGCTCCTGTTCGACAAGGAGGTGCGATGATGGACATCGCCATGACGGAAAACCAGGCGCAAGACCAACCGGAACGCGCACCCCAGCCCAACGGGACGACCGAAGCGGCACCGGCTGCGGACCAGCTTTGGCCCCAAGATCGCGGGACGCTGCCGCTCGACGCCCGCGCCGCGCTGCTGCAGCTGGTCCGCGGCCCCTATATCCACGAGACCCGCGATGCGAAGCTCTGGGCAGCGCTGATGGCGCATCGCGAGGCAATCGCATCGCGACTTGCAGACCTGTTTCTCAACCTGACCATCGACGAGGAGGCAGGCGTCGCGTTCGCCCGCAATGCGACCTCGGACGAGCTCGAACTTCCCCGCGCCGCGCGCACCAACACGATGACCCTGCTCGACTCGATCATGGTGCTCACCCTGCGGCGCGAGCTGCTGTTGGCATGCGGCAACCGCGTGTTCGTGGGCCAAGACGAGCTGTTCGAGGCGCTCGCGCAGTACCGCAACCTCGACCAACTCGATCCCGCAAGCTATCGGGACCGACTGAAGACCTCGTGGAACCGCTTGGTCGAGATGCGCATTCTGCTCAAAGGGGAAGCCGACGACAGATATGAGATCTCACCGGTGCTCAAGATCATCTTCGGCGCCGAGGAGGCGCAGGCGGTAAGCGATGCCTTCGAGGCGCTGCTGGCATCCAGTGGCACGAAACAGAACAGCGAGGAGGGAGCCGCGGATGAGCGGTAGCCAAAGGCCCGAGGCCGTCCCCTACCCCGGACAGTGGCGCCTGGCGCGCATCGACCTTGCCAACTGGGGAACCTTTGGCGGCTACCACACGCTCCCCATCGACCGGCGGGGCACGCTCATCACCGGGGCATCCGGTTCCGGCAAGTCCACGCTGCTCGACGCCGTGGCGGCGGTGCTGACGCCGCCGAGCAACCTGAACCTGAACGCCGCGGCGAACAACGGCTCCGCGCGGGACCGCGGCAGGTCCATCAGCAACTACGTGCGCGGCGCCTACAGCAACGTCACCGACGCCACGGGCGAGATCGTCCACGCCTACCTGCGTCCGCGCATGGCCACCTGGAGCGGCGTCCTTTTGCGCTACGAGGACGGCACACCCGCCATCGGCGCCTCGGGCGAAGCCTCCCACGGGGCAGTGAACCTGCTCGCCATCTTCTTCCAGAAGGCGAACTCGACCTCGCCCGACGGGCTCTCCCGGTTCTACGCGGTGCTGCGCGGCGACTTCGCCCTCAGCGATTTCGAGCGATACGGACGCACCGGTGCCGACCTGACCGCCTTCAACAAGGATTTCCGCTCTATCGGACGAGGGTATCGCCGGCACAGCGACTTCGAGGCGCGCCTGTGCCGCGTGCTGCATATCGAAAGCCCCAAGACGCTTGTGCTGCTCCACAAGACCCAAGCCGCCAAGAACATCGGGTCGCTCGACGACCTGTTTCGAACCTACATGCTGGAGACGCCACGCACGTTCGACCTCGCGCGCGACGCCGTCGAGCAGTTCGACGAGCTGCAGCAGGCGTACCGAGGCGTCGTCGACCAACGCGAGCAGATGGACTGCCTGCAGCCCCTCGTCACCTGCAGCGAGCAGTACCGCCTGGCGAGCGACGAGATCGAGCATCTGGAGACCCTTCAGGCACGATTGCCCCTGTTTGTCGAGCAGACCGTCGTCGCATGCCTCAAGCACGGCATCGAGCAGTCGAAGCGGCGTGCCGACGACCTGACCGAACGCGTCCGGGAGGCCCAGGCGGAGCAGACGAGCGCCCAGCAGAGGCTCGAGGCGCTCATCGCCCAGATGAGCGAGAGCGGCGGCATCGCCCTGGACACCGCCAAGCTGCACATTGAGGAGGAGCGCAAGCACCTCGCCCTGGTCGAGCAGAATCGAGCCTCGCTCGCGCTCGACCTTGCGAGCATCGGCGAACAGAGCCTGCCGGACACGCATACGCAGTTCGAAGCGCTCAAGCGTTTGCTCTCCGAGCGCACCGACGAGGCGAACGCATGGCTGCAGGGCAACGAGCGCGCCAAAGTCGAGGCTTACGGCACCGTCAACGAACTGCAGCATCAGCGGTCCGAGATCGACCGCGAGCTCAGATACCTCAGGGGCCACCCGAGCAACGTCCCCCATAAACTGCATGCCATCCGCGCGGGAATCGCGGAGCATCTGGGAATATCCATCGAGGAAGTTCCCTTTATGGCAGAGCTCATCGACATCCGGCCCGAGTCCAGCGCATGGCAAGGGGCGATCGAGCGCGTTTTGGGAGGGCGCGCCAAAACCATGCTCGTCTCCCGACGTTACGCCCCCGCCATCACCAGGTACCTCGAATCGAGACATCTGGGCACGCGCTTCGATTTCGACGCCGTCCCGGACCAGGTCGAGGTTCCGCCGCTGCCCGTCGGCACAACCTCGCTGGTGCGCAAGGTGTCGGTTGCGCCAACACCGCGCAACGAGGCGCTCGCCCGATGGACGCACAAGACGCTGCGCGAGCGCTTCGATTACGCCTGCGTCGACGACCCGGCGGACATGCAGCGGCACAAGCGCGCGCTCACGATGGGCGGGCAGGTGAAAAACGGTCCCCACCATGTCAAAGACGACCGATTTGCCGTCAACGACTCCTCCCGCTGGGTTCTGGGCAGCTCCAACGACCGCAAGATCGAGCAGCTCGAACAGCGCGTGCGGGACCTCGATGAGCGCCTCGCTGCCGCGCAGAAGACGACCGAGGAGCTTACCCGACGCGAGCGGGAGAGCATGGCGGTGTGCCGCATCTTCGAGATGCTCGACTCCAAATCGTGGAGCGACTACGACCTTGCGCAAGCACAAGCCGACTTCGATGCCGCCGAGATGTTCTACCGGCAGATCGCGAACAGCGACGCCCTGCGCTCAGCAGCGAAGCAGCGCGAGGAGGCGGACGCCCGCTGCAAAGCCGCTAACGCTGCGGTCGAGCAGGCAAAAGTCGAGCAGCAGCTCGCAGAGCGCACCGTCGCGCGCGAGGAAGCGAAGTTGGCGGAGAGCGAAGCGCGCTTGGCGAGCCTTGCCCGACGCGCCCAGGAGCGGACGACGAGCTCGCCTGTGGACTCCGATACGATCGAGCGCGAGCTCCATGACCTGCTCGCGGGGATCGACCCCGACTTCTCCCGCTCCGTGGATGCTGCGCGCCTCGCCTCGCAGGAAGCGACCGAGAAGCTCGCCGACCGCGAACGCAAACAGCAGCGCATCGCGCAGACCGCCGTGCGCGACGCCGAGAAGGTCATGACGAGCTACCGGGAACGCTGGCGCGCGCAAGCGGCCGACCTCAGCGTCACCTTCGACGACTGCGAGGCGTACCTTGCGCGGTACCGACAAATCAAGGTCGGCGGCCTGCCCGAGCACGAGCAGAAGTTCCTCGACGTGCTGACCGACTTCAGCCGTGACCAGATCACCGTCATCGCCTCCGAGATCCGCGGGGCGTTCCGCGAGGTGCGCGACCGGCTCGAGCCCGTCAACCGCTCGCTGCTGCTGTCGGAGTACAGCCCCGGCATCCATCTGCAAATCGAAGTGCTCGAGAACCGAGGCGCGCGCGTCAAGGAATTCCTCGCCAGCCTGACGGACATCACCAGCGGCTCATGGGAAAACGGCGACCTCGATGCCGCCGAACAGCGTTACAAACGCACCGCCGCCGTGATGGAGCGACTGGGCTCGAGCGAGCCGGCAGACGTGCAGTGGCGGCGCGCGGTCCTGGACACCACGCGCCACATGCGCTTCGTGGCCAACGAGGTGTCTTCCGAGGGCTGCGTGGTGAACGTCCACAGCAACGACGGCGGCCTGTCGGGCGGGCAGAAGCAGAAGCTCGTCTTCTTCTGCCTTGCCGCCGCGCTGCGCTATCAGCTTGCCGATGAGGACCAGCCCGTCCCCACATACGGGACCGTGGTCTTCGACGAGGCGTTCGACAAATCCGATCGCCGCTTTGCCGAGGAGGCGTTGAGCATCTTCGAGCGCTTCGGGTTCCATCTGGTGCTGGCGACGCCCGAGAAGCTCCTGCAGGTCGCCGAGGACCATATCGGCTCCGTAGTCGTCGTGTCGTGCGAGGACCAACAGCGCTCGCACCTGTGTCCGATTGTGTTCGAAGACCGTGTGCCTGGGGACGCTGCGCGAGAGCCGGAGGCCCGGCAATGAGCGCCCTGCGCATGGTATCGCCCGACGAAGCGTCCCGCCGTGCGCGAACGCGCTTTTCCCGGACGGCGCCCACATGGGCCGCAACCGTCTTCCTTCACTGCGCGCTGCGCGAGCAGACGGACAACTCGCAGGCTCCGGGTGAGGTCTGCGAGGGGCTTCCCTTTACGGTCCCCTTGCATCCGCCTACCGAACGCCAGGCGATTGAAGACAGCGCCGCGGCGCACGCATGGGTGGAGGTATGGCGCGCGTGCCGGTTTGCCGATCTGGTGGAATGGGGCATCCGTCGCTGGCCGAGCGTGGGAACCCAAACCGTACCCGAACGGCTGATCATGCGCACCCCGCAGGAGGTCGCCCGCGTGGCCGGCGCCTCTTCGGAATGGGAGGCGATGCGCAGCCGGTCTTGCGATATCGCGCTCCGCTGGCGCTCCTCGTGGCACGTGCGTCACCCCGATGCCGACGCAGCCTCGCTTGCCGACGCCGTCCGTTCCACCGCACAGCAGGCTGCCAAGGTCTCCCCGCAGGACTGGAGCATCCTGCTCGCTGTCATCGATTGGCTTTCGGCGCATCCCCACGAGACCCCCTATGCGCGGCAGCTGCCCATCCGTGGCATCGATACGAAGTGGATCGAGCGACACCGTGCGCTGCTGAAACCGTTGTGCCGGGCGATCAACGGCGCGGAACCTGTTTTCGCGCAGCCTCCCCGCTGCGTGCGGACTCATGTTCTCGACCGCGGCATCGCGCCGGAAGGCATCGTCGACCTTGCCCTGCCGATTTGCGAGCTGGACCGCATCGTGCGCCGCGCACGGCTTGCGATCGTGTGCGAGAACCTGGTAAGCACGCTGACGCTTCCCGATATACCGGGTGCGATCGCTGTGCATGGCGGAGGGTACGCCGTGGGAGACCTGCGCTGCGTGCCATCGCTTGCCGACCTGCCCCTGCTGTACTGGGGCGATCTGGACACCAACGGGTTCGCCATCCTGAACGATATGCGCAGCGTGTTCCCCCATACCGTGTCGGTGCTCATGGACCGCGAGACGCTCGAGCGCCATCTCGACCTGTGCGTGGAGGAGCCTCAGCCGAATGCCGGGAGGCTTTCTCGCCTCACAGAGGAGGAGACCGCTGCGCTCGAGGCATTGCGCCGCGGCGACCCCGCGCATGGCATCGCGTCCCTTCGGCTCGAGCAGGAGCGCATCGAGTGGGATTGGGCGTGCGGGAGGATTCTTCAAGCCGCCTCATCAGCTGAATCGGGCTCATGACCGCAGCGTCGTCTAGCGTCCGCAGGGGGACATGCCGGCTAGACCGCACGCCACTCCGTGGGGAGGGCCGGGGACATCGAACCGCATCCCACCAGTCCTTCTCGTGAGACGCTGATTGATCGCTTTCGCGCTGTGCAAGCTGACCACCGCATAAGCTGGCCCGGGGCCGTTTCGCATCAAGCGGGGCGGCCCTGGGCCTTATCTTTCGTCGGGGGTTTCCGCCTCAGCGCGGCAGTGGAGGCTCGCGGGCTGAAAATTGCCGAAAAATCGATGTTGTAGGCGGCTCAAATCCGGACCCGCCCGAAACGGCACCTGCGGAGCCGGCGTTTCCGCAGGTAACGCCGCTGCGGCGCGTACGATTTTCAGGGCGTCGCGAAACGAGGCGTCTACAACGTCGATTTTTCGGCAAAAAAGCTCGCCGCAGCCTCCACTGTAGCCGGCGCGGAGGCTAAGAGACCGCATGACGGACGTGCATCCCGGCTTCCCGCATCGCTAGCGATCGATTTGCTACCGTGGCACACGAGGAACCGCTGTATCCACGCGTGCGCGAAACCGCACCATGATAAAAGGTTTTATCAAGGTGTGCGGACGCCCCGCCTTGAATTTGGTATCAACCTTCAGGCAAAAACGGGTCACTTGAGGGCTGATTGGAGGATCCCCCGGTTCCTCTGAAATCGGTCGAACAGGGAAACAGCAGGTCAAAGGCTTGTCAGATATGGCCGCTTTTCATTGGTACTCCCTGACTTGATACCAAATTCATTTTCAAGAAACATTGACACCCTCGTTCCTGCGATTATGTGGTAGGGCTTCCCCACCACGCATATACGGGGCCCAGGAATCTGCCCGCCACATGACGACAGCGAGCGAAAGGGACGCACCCGGAAAGCCGCAGGCCCGTATCGGCCAGTACATCAGCACTTCCCTGAGCGGGAAGGGTTCCTTGCCCCTCCTGCAATTTGCGGTTGCATCGGAAGTGCGAGGGCACAGCAAGCGATGCATCCTTATAGCCCCGGAATTCCCTTGCTAGGTTCTGCACGAGCGGGTAAGCTACGTTCCGATGGGCCCGGGAATGACCTCTGATTCATGTCACCGGGCCTCAATCATGTCTAGGGTTGTTTGGGGACGGGTTCGTTTCAACCCATCCCACTAGACATCCGCATCCACGGCGCTCTATCAGAAGTTTCGGGAAACACCGATCGGCCCTTGCCGCGCCGAGCACTGGGCGCCGCTTGCACAGTCCCCTGCGGCAAAGTGGCTTATTTTTTCTGATTTGCTGTAATGAGCTCCGCGCATCCAGGTCCGGATCCGCCGTCTGCGCCGTTTTACCCACGGAAAAGATTCCGCTTCAGGCCATTCGGGGTGCTGTCAGCAGCATTTCGACCAGCCAGAAGGGACACAACGGCCAAAACGGCCTCCCCCGTCCGGGGCATCCTACAGCAATTTAGAAATTTCTAGCCAGTTCGGCCGCAAAGGGCGGAAACCGGGGACCCTGCGCGGAGGCAGGCGAAGCGGCCGTCTGGATGCACCTGTCAAGCGCATCGCCCATTGGACACCTCCGCCCTATTCTGGACGTTATTCTGGACACGTCGTCACATTTGTCCAGATTATGTCCAGAATTGTGTCACGGGATGGCTCTTCGAACGAGACAATCTCGGAGGCGGCCCGTCCCGTCACGCCTCGTCGGGGGCTCGCAGCATCTTGATATGCGGAATCCCGTCGATGTCGAATGGATCGGACATCCTTCGGAACCCAGCGGTTTCGTAGAAACCCTCCGCGTAGACCTGCGCCTCGAGATAGACGGCCCGCGCATCGAACCGCTCTTTCGCGACGGCGATTCCTTCCCGCAGAATCCGTTTGCCCAGTCCGCACCCTCTTTTCGAGGCGATCACCCTGCCGATCGAGACGTGTTCGCTTTCCACGCCGCGGTCCATCACGCGAAGATACGCCTGCACGCCGTCCTCGTCTTCCAGGAACACGTGGAGCGCGGCCTGATCCATGTTATCGGCCTCGCGGTAGGGGCAATTCTGCTCGACGACGAAAACGTCGATGCGCAGCTTCAGGATCTCGTAGAGCTCCCAGACCGTGAGCTCGTCGAACCTCTTCACGTGCAATCTCATGTCCGCCATCTTGGCTTCACCTCCACCTGTCGAAGTGCGGCCGCTTGTCGAGGTCGGCGGCACCCTGAACCTCATCTTCGCGATGTCGTCGATCCGCTTGCTGGGAGTGCCCGGCTCCGTCGAACGCGGGGCCGAGCAGACGAAGACATCCTAGCGCAAATTGACGCCAGGCTCCCCTGAGCCGGCAACGGCCCCCTGCCCGGTGGCGCGGCCATAGGACCATCTTCGCCAAAAGCAGAACGGTGCCGAAAACCTCCAGCTGTATAGGGCAGCGCACCGTCCCGCGCAATCATCATACAGACACCTCGTCAGGCGTCCAAGCTCCTTTCGCGATAAAGCCTCTGCCAGACCACGGTGAATCCGGCGCCCCCGCAGGGCACCCTCGCCCGCCCAGCCTCCGAACTATTTCATGAAAAACCTTCGCAGGGCCACTGTGTCCGCTGTGGTCTGACAGACCTTCGCGAAAAAGCGAGATAATGGACGGAGTTGTTCTGTTCAGGGAGGCGATATGACCCCAGGAGAAAGGCGAGAGCGTTTCAGGGCGTGGGCGCTCGAACAGCCCAAGCAAAGCGGAGCTGGCACGTATGCGAATTCCACCGTCGATGGCTACTGCGACCTCATCTCCAAGATCGGCGAGAGGCATCAAAACGTTATCGATGCCGGCTATCCGAGCAACCTGTTTGAGTGCGATGATATAGTCACAGTCTCAGCCTTGCATGACACCATCAAAGAACTTTGCGAGAAGGATTCCGATGACTGGAACTCCCTCAGCCTCTATCTGCTCTTTCTAAAATCAACCGTTGCAGATAGCAAGGATGCACTTGATGAGCTCATTGAGGAATACTCGGGGGCATTTGAGAATTTCCGCAAATTCGAGCTCTACAAATGGGAGGCTGTCAAACAGTTCCAAGTTGCTTGGAAACCCGATGCTGAAGACTTCGCAGCAATGCTCAAGGAGGCGTTGTCCAAAAGCAGCAACCTTCTTTCTGGAGGCAACTATTTTGCACGAAGGATGCTACAGTTCTTCGCCGAGATTAATCCTGACAAAACGCGTCGGGCATTGGTCGACATCCTTTTCGATGAGGACCTAGACCTCCAGATGCGCATGAGGCGGTACGAGAAGGCTGCTGTTGAGCTCCTCGAGGAGCTCAACGAGAAGAACCACGCCGACGACATCGCCCCTGCCAAAAAGCATGACCAGGACCCGCGAGCGATGAATGTTTATCTAACATTCCTGCACCCGAGCTCCCACTACCTGTACAAATACAGCGTCTACAAGAACATCGCTGCCAGGCTCGACATCGAGATGGAGAAGGACAAGTTCGGATGCGTTGCGGGCTATGACTTGATCTGCGAGAGCATTCTCGAAAGGCTGAAGGCAAAGTATCCTGAGGTTATCGAGAAGAGCGACTCCTTATTACCCGCCGAGCTTTGTGATGTGGATCCCGAGCACCACCTTCTCGTTCAGGACATTGTCTACTATGTCGAGGCCTACTCCGCCGACTATGGCTGGTTCCCCCCTCTATCGGAATACGACCCAGGCATCTCCGTGTCCGAATGGCAGGAGCTGCTTGAGGATCCAACCATTACAAGCAACAACAACCTGATCGCCCTGAAGTGCCTTCGAACGTTCTCCGACGGCGCAAGCTGCACTGAGGCGGCGAACAAATATGGACGCTCGAAGAACTTCTATCTGAACGGCATCGTCTCGTTTGCCAAGCGTGTCCATGCCAGAACCGGCTGCCCCATGAACCGTCGAGATGATGACGGCAAGAACCGTTTTTGGGCACTGCCGTGCGTTGGCAAGGAGGCAGAGAAGGGACATGCCGGAGGATTCATCTGGAAGCTGCGTGATGAGCTTCTCAAGGCCCTGGAAGAGATAGATCTAGATGGCGTTCCTATGTATGTCAATAACGAGGGGGAGAACGTGGGGCAAGAAGCCAGAACGAACAGCAACATCATCCTCTACGGCCCTCCGGGCACCGGCAAGACCTACAGCGTAGCGGCAATGGCATGGCTTATCTCTCGAGGTGTTGACGCCACACTCGAAAACATTCAGAAACTCAGCGACGAAGAGCGCGCCGAAGCAAAGGCATGGTACGACGCCCAGCTGGCAGACCACGAAAACGGACAGGTCGCCTTCACCACGTTCCACCAGTCCTATGGCTACGAGGAATTCATCGAGGGCATCCGCCCCATCATTCCCGATGAGAGTGAATCCGAAATCGAGGGCGACCTCGGCTACACCTATGAGGACGGTGTGTTCAAGGCATTCTGTAGACGCGCCTCCAAACCCATCGTCATCGACAATGCCAAGGATTTCGGCTTCAACGAGGACCCCACCGTCTGGAAAGTCTCTCTGGGCGGTACCGGAGACAATCCAATACGAAAGGAATGTCTGGAGAACGGCCACATTCGCATCGGTTGGGACTCCTACGGCCCTGATGTTACCGATGAAACGGACTTTAGCACCGACGGAGGCAAAACGGCGCTCGCTGCCTTCATCAACAAGATGCGCATCGGTGATATTGTGCTTTCCTGTTATTCCTCCACCACCGTGGACGCCATTGGCGTGATCGCCGGCGAGGCAGAATGGCACGAGGAGTATGATCGCCTAAAGCGTCAGCGCAACGTCAAGTGGATCGCCAAAGGCATCGCCTTCAACATCGTCGAGGAGTTCGACTTGCCCACGATGACGCTTTCCGCCGTATATCGTCTGAAGCTGGATGCGACCGACGTGTTGAAGATATATGAGCAGACTGGCGGCGATGATCTTCGAATGACGGCACCAAACGACAAGTCCTACATCTTCGTCATCGACGAAATCAATCGCGGCAATATTTCCAAGGTGTTCGGTGAGCTTATCACGCTGATCGAGCCCTCGAAAAGAGCAGGGCAACCCGACCAGCAGTCAGCAATCCTGCCTTACACTAAGCAGTCCTTCAGCGTACCGGCAAACGTGGTTATTATCGGCACTATGAACACAGCAGACCGCTCCATCGCGCTGATGGACACTGCCCTGCGCCGCCGCTTTCGCTTCGTCGAGATGATGCCGGACTACAAGGCCCTAGACGATATCGGAGAGATCGTCGGCATCAGCGTATCCAAGATGGTCAGACGTATGAACCAGCGCATTGACGTGCTCTACGACCGTGAGCACGAGCTGGGACATGCCTACTTCATGGAGTTGAAGGACGAACCGACCATCGAAAGGTTATCCACGATCTTCGCAGAGCGCATCATCCCGTTGCTGCAAGAGTATTTCTATAATGACTACGAGAAGATTCGCCTTGTGCTTGCAGATAACCAGAAAAAGAACCCGGCGAAAGAGTTCTTTCCAGAAGACAAATCCATCACCTTCGAGGAGCTGTTTGGCGATGCGGATACCTCGTACGAAGATGTGCATGATTACCACCTGAACAGAGATGCCCTTAGTGACCCCCAGGCCTATATCGGCATCTACGAGCAGGTCTAGAAGCATGGCTGCGCATTTCGACATACGGGAATACGAATCCTTCGTGGACCGATCCGCTCTGGAAAGGCATGGCGTCGAGCCACGCCCCGGCATGCACCTTTTGCCCCACAGGGCCTTTGAGGCATTGGAGGCTTTCGTGCTGGAGAACCGGAGCGAAGGCACTGAGGCCGTCGAGCTTATGTCCCTGGGGGCCAGAAAAGGCTTCGGCAAGATCATCACGGCAAAGAACTACATTGGCTTAATCGCCTTCAAGGACGGCACCACTGTGCAGATATGGCCCAAACTCACCACCGGTGAGGACGATGACTCGGAACGGCGCGTATTCCTGCGCATGCTGCAAGCAGTCGCAAATCTCCCCATGAAGGAGTTCGACCTGGCTCGACTTTCCACCGCCAATATGGGGGTTTTGGAGCCCTTCATCAGGATGTTCGTTCGCGCTGTGACCGAGCTCGCCAAGCGGGGACTGCGCGGCTCTTACGCGGAACGCGAGGGCAACGAGCGCTTCCTCAAGGGCAGGATCGATTTCACTAAAGACCTGAAGCTCAACCATTCGCATCGTGAGCGCTTCTACGTGCGCTATGACGAGTTCGGATTTGACCGTCCAGAGAACCGACTCATCAAGAGCACCCTGATCCTTCTGCGAGACAAAACGAGATCGCTGAGCAGCAGACGCGATATAGACTCGGCGCTACGTCATTTCGCCGATGTTTCTGAATCCGCTGACGTCGATCAGGACTTCGCGCGACGCCAGTTGGACCGCACCATGGGCGCATACGAGCCTATCCTGAAATGGTGCAGAGTATTCCTGCATGGCGAGAGCTTTACCTCATTCAAGGGCAGCGAGGTCGCCTCCTCCCTGTTATTCCCCATGGAGACGCTGTTCGAAGCCTATGTTGCCAAGCTCGTCAGGATACAGGCCGCGACCATGGGCTGGAAAGCCACGGTGCAAGATAATGGCATTTGGCTTTATGACACGCCCAAGCGCTTCCGGATGCAACCGGACATCGTGCTTCGTAAGAGCGGATGCCAGCCCGTCATCCTGGATACCAAGTGGAAACGCATCGACAATGTGCTCAATGATGGCATCTCCCAAGCAGACATGTACCAGATGTACGCCTACCAGCACCGCTATGGCGCTTCGAAAACCATGCTGGTCTACCCCCGCCACGAGGGAGTCGAAGCCGGCCATAGGAGCAACTATACCAGCAGCAAGGACACCAAAACCGATGCTCTCAACCAAGTATTCGTATTCGATTTAGCTAATGCTAACGCAAGTGCACGGAATCTCGTAGAACTTGCCGTCTCTAGCCCCACATGAATCCCAGCACAGCAACGAATAGAGGGCCGCAGTCCCGATGCGGCTCCTCGAATCGCTCGAGCTGCCTCAGTGGGCGGGCGTATGGCCTCTTTCCACTCTAGTCAAAGCGTGCATTCCCATCACCGCTCGACTAGGAGGCATATCCATTGTTGCCCTCGAATCGGCGCGAAAACCACTCGACTGGCATCATAATCCCTACTCCCCGCACCAGCGAGCCGCATCGATGATCCTGATTCCGTCAATCGACTAGTCGTCGTGCCAGGTTCTCACGATAAAGAGCTTGGGGCAAATGTCCCGCGTCGCGCACTTCTCACTCTGTTCTCCCCTCTCGTCGCGTGGGAGGATGTCGTGCGTGCGGCCTCCCGCCCCAATAACGCACTCGAAGGCGAACAGGGCAAGCCCTTGGGCGTTTGATTGCGCATCGGAAGCGCTTTGGCGGAGTCAGGCGACACCACGCTCGTCTACAATTTCCACCAATAGTGAACAGGAGACGGGCATGGGACAGTATTTCAACTGGGTCAACTTTGACAAAAACGAGATCATCGAGGACTGGCCGTGGCCGAATGGCAATAAGCTGCATGAAAGCGCCTACCTGGGCTGCGAGGAGACCGACGCCGCCCTCACCATGCTCGCCGGCGACTGGGCAGGGGATTTCGTCGCGTTTCTCGGCGACTATGCCACATTCGAGAACGAGACGCATCCGAAGAGGCGCGAGGCAGAACTACGTCTGGCTGGAACATACTGCGAGGAATACATCTATAGCTGCGCCGACATCTGCGGTCGTTTTGATTACACGCGCGACCATCCGGAGACCAGGCATCCCGTTTACGAAGATGACGACATATACGAGACCTGGGTCCCCTATGACAGGCCCTTCGATGTCGCCATCCGTTGCTACCGCTACGTGGTGAATGAAACCAAAAAGGAGTTTGTGGACCGCTTTTACACTGCGGTGCGGTATATCGACAAAAACATGGGCGAAATTGTCCGCTACGACCCCTTTCCCGAGCTCATGTGCTCGCAGACGGGCTGGCTGGAAGACCCTGAGAGCGAGATCGAGGGGCGCTGGTTCGGCGACACGGTACGCCCTTCAGATGAGCACCCGGGAGACGGCTACACAGCCGTGGCGCAAAACTATAGCTACTGGGCGCCGCCGTCAATCACCTGCTCCGATGAAGAGGTCATGCGGATTGTCGCGGAATACGGGCTAGATATCGCAGACGAAGACATCCTGGACCAAATAGACGCCAGGCTCCCCTGAGGCTGGCGCGGCCCCCTGCCCGGCGATACGGCCATGGGACCGCCTTCGCCAAAAGCGGGATGGTGCCGAAAACCTCCAGTTGTAGAGGGCAGCGCACCATCCCGCGCAATCATCATACAGGCACCTCGGCAGGCGTCCAAGCTCCTTTTTCACCCCCCCAAGGCGTGTCTCCAGCATGCATAAGTGCACGCGAAAGGTACGTCCCCAATGTGCATGAGCGAAAACACGCAAGAAAAAACGAGGGAGACCGTCTCCGGCCTCCCTCGCAAAGAGCCTTAGCTACTCCCACTCAGTAATCAAATCGTACGTTTCCACGGTCTCTCGTCTACGTGGTACACCGGCGTTTCCCCCTTAACCGAAATCAGCCGAATCTTCGACGCTCGGATGAACTCAATAATGAACTCAACAGCCAGCTGAATCCGACTCGTCCGTTTCCCCTCCAACCGAGCTGGCCCTGTTTCCCTCTATCAAACCAAGGCTGTTCAACGCGTTCAAGAGTGCCTCCTTGTATAGAGCGACTAAATCGTCCTCAATTGAGGGCTGAGCGCCCCACTCAACCATCTGCTTTGCGTAGTCTGTAAAGACATATTCGAGATGACCAGCACGTATTAGCATCACAGATACCCCACAACGACTGACAGCGGAAGCATCGCATATCTGAGACTCTACAAGATCCTCTGTAACATAAATCAGATTTCGGTCGCCAGCAGTTTGAATGTCAATCGACTCATTCTCAAACAACAATCTTGGTAACTTGCGTGCTCCCGAAGAACTAGCTATTGGCTCTACCTCATCTAAGCCGGAAATAAAGTCGAGGACAGGCAGCCATTTCTTTTTCAGGCATCGCCGCGTCTCCTCATCATTTTCGAATAATACCGGCCTCTCTCCGTCAAAAACGAGCCTCCCCGCGCTCCGATACGAATCTTCTAGAATGGTTTGAGCATCCTTCCTCAATCTTTTCGCAGTGCTCTTCGTAATAAAGCACTTCTGCCTCACCTGGCTCAAAACTTCTGCTGGCAAATCTAAAAACGAAAGTACGACGGCAGCGTTATATGAAACTAAGAACTCATTCTTCTCATCGATAGGAACATTCCTGCTGACAGGATTCTTACGATACGGATAATTCGAGTTGCAAATCGCCTCTCCAACGAACTCGAGGTGCCTCGATGCCCCAACGAGAACAGCCCCCGTCTCGATTCCGAGGTAAGCTGTCCCGCTTTCCATTACAATTCCATTCTGATACATTTTCATTTTTGACGTGGTCTCTTCTGAAATCCGTTTTAGATGCTCTAGAAGCTCGTCAATCGAGCTAATTGCGACTGTGCACTCCGAGTTGTTTGCCAGCTCAGCAAACCCAGCACGGCACAACAATGAATCTACTTTACCCATCTCTACCACAGTGAACTTCTCACCATCAATTTGGCATGCCTCCCCTTGATGAAGGCCTCGAAGATATAGGAATTCTTTTGACTGAAGGCTGAATGCGCTCCCGATTGAATTGCTTACCCCTTCAGCCGCCACCGCTGTCGGGTCTGCAAAGAAGAGAAACACTCTTTTACCGCCATCACTTGACGAGAGAACTACATAGCAGTCCTTATCAATTCTCTCGACTCCCTCTTTCCCATCAACTTCAGTGGCGTGTTCGATTGCGTAATAAGCAAGTGCCCGTCCCGACGATTCGCCCTCCCCAAATGATGCCCTAACGATTAATGCATCACTTGTCAGTTTTTCTCCTTTTTCTCGGTAGTATCCTGCTAGAAGCATATTTGATTGACTGGTGTCAACCTGTCTAAGGAAATCTATAACGTCTGCGTCAGGATCGATGCATGATTCACAAGCCCACTGGACTACAATCTCTGCAAGCAGCTCGCTGTGCTTAGCCCTGAAAAAAGCATTTGCCACAGGACCAGCTACATCCATCCTTCCGTGGGCGACTAGATGGCCCGCCACAAGTTCGGCGACCCGAGGGTCCCAAAACTTCGAGCCGGCCATTGATTCCACCAAATCAGCGATCATTTCTTCAGAGCCTGAGCATTTGGCAAGGGCACTAAAGAAAGAGGCTATATGTTCGTACGGAGCAATTGGAAGGACGCCCTCTACAATCTGCCTTATTTCTTCGGCTCTCCCTCCCCCATAGAGATAGGGAACCCATATATAAGCGCTCAGAAGATTTTTAGCCCCTGCAGGATCCTTCATGATCGAGACAGCAGTTTCAATATGCTTGGCCGCAGCTACCGGCAATGTATCGTAAAACCTCTCATAGGCAATTAGATGAAAAAGAGCATCTTTCTCCATTCCCCTTCCAAGCTCACAGTATTTCTCATAGGAAATATCGGGATTTAAGCCATAAACATACATTCGAAGAACGCCGACATTCGGAAATGCCCAAGCGCCGCACCGATCAAAAGTGTCAATCAGCTCCGACCGCGCCCCGGCGTCCAGCTCCACCAGCTTAAGCGCTGCATCAATCATAAGGAAAGGGTTATGTCTTGCTTCGGCCCAAACTAGAATGTCTCGAGCCATTTGCGAGCTGCTACAATCCCGTAGCTCCAACTGCCTCTTTTCATCCTCCGCAAAGACAGACAGGCAATCAGGTAGCTCTGAGATCAACTCCCGCACTTGACCCGCAGCAAGCTGCAAAAAGGAGGCCGAAATAGCGCGCTCAAACCGCCTAATTAAATCTTTTGGAAACCATGATCTGAACCTGCTGACCTCTTGCTGAACCTTTAGGAACAAATCATCATCATTCACAACCGCAGCAGAAATAAGCTCGGATATCGAACGCTCCTCTATCGCAATTGGATTCCACGCAATTTTAGCGTCATTCGCATACATAACTGCAGCTTGAAATGCGCCGCCACGAAACAGCACTTCAAAGTTGATTAAATTTACCAACTCCTCTACACCTTTTGGAATGACTCCAAGGAACTCGATTTTCCGTCCGCTGGTTCGTCCCAGCAGGTCGGTCAGTTCTTGGACAATGCTGATGATGGGTCCAGCATCAAAAGAACAAAGCCTGAGCACATCTCCAGCGTAGCTTGCATTCTCTGAACTGATGGCAACGGATGCAAGGGCAAGGATAAGCGCATCTTTTCCTGATACATCTGACAAATCAACGGGATTTGGCGCTTGCCCCCTACAAAGCGACACGTATACCGCTAGATACCTAGATGTGAGGGATTCACCCGCATCATAAGACAAACGGTCAAGATACGCGACATCGGTCTTCCCAGCTGCAACGAAACCAACCATCCCCTCGAGAAGTGACAGTTGAGCATTCATATCCTTTTGATTAACAGATAACCAGTCGACTATCATCTGGATGTTTTTATTTCCCTCTTCGACAAGTCTCAAGGTTTTTACATCAGCGATGGAATTGGTCGGGGAGGACATGATGCGGTCTATCTCATCACAAAACCTCTTAGTAAATTCAATCGCAGCCGCATCGTCACCATCAAGAAATGTGGCAATGGATTCATCCCTTGGTTTTATCTTTAGGGTCAGGTTAGAAATTAGCTCCCCAACGAGGATTGAATTACCGAACTTCTCTGCCAGATTAACTGTTGTGGGAATCATCGCAGCGCGTAACCGTGTTTCTTCCAGCAGCTCCTCCACCTCACGCTGCTGTCTTTTTTCCGTAATCCCCGCACTCACCCAATCAAATGCCCGGGAAACGCTTTCTCCAACAAGGGTCGAAATAAGCTCCTCCATACCTTCTCCCCTCAAGCAGGACCAATAGAGCTACAGCCCCAACAACTCGCTATGACTTCCCGTACGTGTGGCAACGAGAACAAGCCCTTCCCCATCAATCCGGTAGATGAGCAGCCAATCAGGCTCGATATGGCACTCGCGGTGCCCGCGGTATGTCCCACCCAGCGAGTGATCCCGCATAACCTCGGGCAAAACCTCCCCGCGCACGAGCGCCTCGAGGGCCATCTCGAGCTTGGAGAGGTCCTTGCCCTGCTTCTTGATGCGCTTGTAGTCCTTCTTGAACTTCGACGTAAACCGCAGCTCCATCATTGTCTAGTCCTCATCGAGTGCGGCAATGGCGTCCTTCACCGTACGGTAGGGACCGGAAAGGTTCCTGCCCGCCGCCGCGTCATCCATCGCAGCAAGCGTCTCCGAGCTGAACCCATAGGGGTTCGACGGGTCGAACGGGAAACCGCCACGACGGTTGAACGCGGAAACGAACATGCGAATGGCATTACTCGGAGAGGTACCGATTTCTTCACAGATGACGGTAAAGCGGTCCTTCTCGTCTTTGCGAAGCTTGGCGGAAATGGACTCGGTCGCCGCTGCAATAGCCATTGTAACCTCCTAGTACATAATCCTACTTTGTCAGACATTGTATACCCATTATAAGTAAATGCCTGCAACACAACCGCCAACGTGATAGCGTTGCGATAGCGTGAAAAGCCAGAAGGCTTTTAGCGGTCGAGGGCGTCTGCGCCTTCGACCGCATTTTTCTTGAAGCATCCAGGGACTCTTACCTACTCTGCCTTTCAGGCCTAGTAGGTAAGAGTAGGTCCGAGTAGATAATGGTGGGTGAAGGTAGTCAGCAAACAGCCTGGCCAACATCAGAATAGAAACCCACAGCTCAGCTTCATTTCATGCCGCCCCGCGAAGCGGTTGGCGCGGGTAAGAGTAGGGTGACGCAGGTAAGGGCAACTTCCTAGTAGTCCGCCTCCGGCGAGACACCCACCTGCGCCAACCCGAACGTCGCCCCTCCCCGACCAGCTCCGTCACGTTCTCGTGCACGATGCCGCCGCGGCGCTGGAGGGGGTCGCTTCGCGTGATGACGAACTTGGGCCAGTTGTCCCGTATCTGCTCGAATGGGCGGTACTCGCGGTCCTCGGTCTTCCGGTCGTTCATGATGGTCATCGCCACCTGCACGTAGGCGTACTCCATCTCGGGCGAGCGCAT
>DGYMJ06203__coassemble_516_pt1 | contig 22693 bp, 18 predicted proteins | sample DGYMJ06203__metabat2_high_PE_015 | metagenome-assembled genome bin DGYMJ06203
TTGCTGACAGTGCGGGGGGTTTCTTGGATTGAGCCGGCGGTTTACTCAATCGCCGCCCTTCTCGTGGTGTTCCCTTTGGTAACTGTCGTAACATATATTTTCCCTGAGTTATATACTACAATTTTCAAGCCGTTGTTTTTGGCTGCGCAACCGATGGCCGTCGACTATAGGGCTGGTTTAACATCCCATTACAGCGTAAATGGGTCGCTCTGTGCGTTTGCTTTTATCTTTTACTCATGCCTTTCTTTATTTGGCCCGAGTAATAAACATAAGGTTTTGTTCAGAATTTTGGCCGTTGCCAGCTTTGTTGCTCTATTACTTACCACAAAACGTTCACAGCTTATCTGCGCTTTGCTTGCGATCGTCATATGCTATTTAGGATCAGGAGTAAAGAATAAAGGTTTTAAGATATTTTTTACCACGATTGCGACACTTTTGGTCATGTCCGTTGTAGTGCCAATGGTTCCAGGCTTTGAAGCATCAATTAATCGACTTTTTGGGACTTTCTCTTCAGGTGCTTCCGTAGAGGACTCTCTATCTGGCAGAACGATTCTGTGGGATTATGCTATAGAGGGATGGCTTGCCTCGCCGATATTCGGAAACGGCTGGGGTAGCTATTATTTTGTGTGGCCGGACGGTATAACTGTGTCTAATATGGCTCATAATGAGTTGCTAAATTTACTTTTTGAGGTTGGCCTTTTCGGGTCTATTTGTGTTCTTCTTTTCTTGATTTACACTTTATCCCTCACCTTGAAGATGATTCGAAAAACAGACGATTCATCAGGACTATCACTGCTAATGCTTTCTTTGGCTTTGCAAATCTTTCTAATCGTATACGGATTTTCGAGCGGATCTATTTTTGGACTATTAAACCATGCGACGATGTATTTCTTTGCCGTCTCGATAATCTATGCGTTCCAGGCAAGGAAATCATGTCGTAGCATAAAGTATAGTGGGGTTAATGATGGGCAATGATTTATTGAGGGTATTGAGAAGCCCTTTATTGATTTACTCGAGATTGTCGGGGATGGGGATGACGTCGTGGGTTCCCGACAGAATTCATCTGTCTTTAATGTATCGAGCCCATTTGGGCAAGAGGTTAAATCTTTCGAATCCTCAAACATACAATGAAAAGCTTCAATGGCTCAAATTGTATGATCGTAAGCATGAGTACACTCAAATGGCGGATAAATATGCAGCAAAGCAATGGGTCGCTTGTGCGATTGGCGGCCAGTATGTAATTCCCGCTTTGGGTAAATGGAAATCGGCCAACGAGATTAATCTCCAAGAGCTTCCGAATCAGTTTGTGCTGAAGACTAATCATGATTCCGGTGGTGTTGTGATATGCCGAGATAAAAATAGTTTTGACTTTGAGAAGGCCAAGAAGTTTCTTTCCAAGCATCTCAAGAGCAGTTATTTTCCTTACGGGCGAGAATGGCCCTATAAAAATATTGAGCCTTGCGTATTTGCTGAAGAATATCTTTCCTCCGAGTCGGGAGGGAGCGACATCCCTGATTTCAAGATTCTATGCTTCGATGGCTCACCAAAATATATTGAACTTCATCAAAATAGGTCAACGCGCCATACGCAAGATTGGTATGACGCGGCATGGAATTTATTGGATATAAACCAAGATTATGCAGTTTGCACAGGGAAAGAGTATCCAAAACCAGTCTTGCTTGACAAGATGTTGGAATTAAGCTCAAAACTTTCTTGCGGAATTCCTCATCTTCGCGTTGATTGGTTCGTTTCGAATGGGAGGCTTTACCTTGGGGAACTGACATTTTTTGACGGATCGGGGTTTGTGGGATTTAACAGTTACAAAGACGACTTGATGCTTGGCGAATGCATTAGGTTGCCCAATGTAGGTACTGGAAGTGGAGAATGATCGTGAGGGGTAGAGCGAAGAGGACCTTAATTGGAGCTTCTGAGTGCTTGTCTATTGCGAGAGCCAGGTACATGGAAGTTAGAAAATTCAAAGATTCACACCGTAGAGCTATTCTGAATAAGACGTCTTTGTCGCCATCTCAAAGAAAGGAGATGGATCTATTTTTTTCTTTCGAATTATGGTGAAAAAATCCATAAAATTGATATTTACGCAATTATACGGTTGTCAGAGGAGATTTGGCGGGCATACTTGAAATTGCTATGAAGCAGAATGGAACCCTGTCCGCATCGATTGAGACGGCATACCTGTTTTGTTCGCCGGGGTCGAGTGTCCCTCGAACCTCGAGAAGGCGCTCAATTTGACGCCACCCTCACTCAAAGCATACCGCAGGTATGTTGCGATTGGTGCGTGCTTGGTGAGAGGCTGGTGTTCGGGGAGCTGACCTTGTTTAACGGGGCAGGACCGAATCCTATTGACGAGGAACACGACAAGAAGCTGGGATGTCTTATTGATCTCAAGTTAGCTTACGGCGACTAGCCGTGGACATGCGAATACCTAAAGGCGGTTTGGCAGAATGAAGTTAGGAATCGTTACTCTGTACGGGGACTTTAATTACGGGAACCGGTTGCAGAACTATGCGCTGCATACGACGTTGAGCGACATGGGGCACGACGTCACATCTTTGGTGACTATCCAGAAGGCTTCGCCAATCAAAAAGGTATATCGGAAGTACTTTGAGAAAGAGTGTGGGAAAATCAGGCCGAAAAGCCAAAAAGAATTGAGGAGGGACGCCTTGTTTTCGAGGTTCACGGCTTGCTATATCCCCACCAGATTCATCGAATCCGCGCAGGGGCTTCCGCGGGAACTCAACGATGAGTTCGATGCCTTCGTCGTCGGGAGCGACCAGGTGTGGAACCCCCTTTGGTGGGGCGAGGCCTTGGAGTGCTGCTGTTCTAATGATTTTCTCCTCAGGTTCGTCGATAACGACAAGCGCGTTGCCTACTCTGCGAGCTTTGGGCTAAACTCTGTCCCTGATGCTTGGAAGGCACTATTCGGAGATGAGATTGGAAGATTTCGCGCTGTCAGCGTGCGCGAAGAGGCTGGTGCGAGTATCGTTGCAAAATTAACTGGGAATAGGCCACCTGTGACGCTCGACCCTACGATGCTCCTCGATGCCGATAGATGGCGAAGAATCGAGTCGAGGGTACAGCCTGCCGAGAAGTACGTTTTCCAATTTAACTTGGGCGAGCTGTCTGATGAGCAGAAGACACTTGCGAATCAGCTGTCCGATATGGGTTATCAGATTGTCGATTACATGAATCCGAAGTGCTCATATTTCGGCGGGGGCCCTTCTGAATTTCTCTCACTGATTGACGGTGCTGCCTGCGTTCTTACTGACAGCTTTCACGCCTCGGTTTTCTCCATTTTGTTCCGACGACCGTTCGTGGTGTTCGAGAGGAAACACGCCAACGGCTCGAACATGAACAGCCGGATTAACACGCTGCTTGCGACTTTTGGGCTTGAACATCGTCGGTGTCTTAACGATGCTGACGCTGCATTGTCCTGCGATTTTGTCGACGTCGATGGCCTCATGGAGGCACACAGACAACTTTCTTTGAATTATCTGAATGATGCACTTCCGCGATAGGCGGGATTGCGGAACGAATACAGGGGATACCTCTATGTCGCTTAAGAAGAGCATCAAGCATGTGGTTTACGATGCGACCGAGAGCTTGCTCATTGATAGCGCTCGCAAAGCGGAGATAGCGAAATTTCGAAATCCAAAGAGGACGACGATTTTTGAACAGGCTCACCTAAGCGAGGCGCAAAAACGAGCGATAGATGACTTCTATCTCGAGAACTATGGCAGGAAGATTCCCTACACTTGGCATAGACATAACTTGGCCGTTTCTGGTAACTTTGACGTGAGGTTCTTCCCGGAACTGCTCTTCATTCCTGAGTTCGAGCGCTATATGAACCAATCGTCTGAGTATGCGAAGGTTTTCGAGGACAAGAACCTTTTGTACTTATTTGCCGACAATGCCGGCATAAGGACTACAAAAAGCCTGTTGTCGAGAACTGCCGGCATTTTTCGTGACGCCGATATGAACGAGCTTGCCGAACGCGAGGCGCTTGAATTGGCTGGAGACATTGGCAAATGCTTCGCCAAGCCGACCGTAGGCACATGCTCTGGGCAGGGTTGCGGTGCATATGATTTCGATGGGGGCGTCGATAAAGTAACGGGGATGGGGATTGAAGCGCTTTTCGATGAACTCGGGCAAGACTTCTCCATTCAAGAGCCGATAGTTTGCCATTCTTCCATTGCTGCTCTGCACCCGGAGAGTGTGAATACACTGAGAGTAATGACGTATCGCTGGAAGGAAGAGCTCAGGACCCTCCCGTTGCTGATGAGAATCGGATGCGGCAAGAGTTCCGTTGACAACGCTCATGCGGGAGGGATTTTCATCGGTGTCGCCAATCAGGGCGTTCTTGCTCCTTCTGCGCTTACCGAGTTTAACGAGCGTTTCTCCGAGCATCCTGATACCGGTATCGAATTCGATGGCTACCAGATATTCGGGGTGGAAAATGTTATTGACGCTGCCAAACGAATGCATGCTACTATGCCGCAGGTAGGTATTGTCAGCTGGGATTTCACTGTCGACGAGGATGGTGAGCCTCTTGTCATCGAGGCCAACATCAGGGGTGGGTCGATTTGGCTGCCTCAAATGGCCAACGGTATACCCGCGTTCGGAGACACCACTGCCGAGATTCTGAAGTGGCTCCGATTCATGAATGCGAAAAAGCCGCATGAGAGATTGAATTGCAAGTTTGGTTATTTCAACTGAGAAGAATGGTTATTCATGCAGGATAAGATTTCGGTAGTTATTCCGGCCTACAACGTTGAATCATATATTGCGCGCGGCATCGAGTCGTCACTGGGACAGTCATACGGGAACATCGAACTCGTCATTGTCGACGATGGGTCGAGCGACGGCACGTGGAACGTTGTCGAACGCTATTTGGGTGACGCGAGGGTTAAAAGTGCCAGGCAGGTAAATACCGGAGTTTCAAGGGCTCGAAATCACGCGCTTGATATGGCAACTGGTGACTATGTCATGTTTCTTGACTCGGATGACTGGCTCGAGCCGGACACCTGTGAACAGCTTCTTCGAATGCAGCGGGCTCATCCGAATCTTCTTATTGCTGCGGATGCTTACTTTGTGACCATGGATAATGGCCACGAGATTAGAGAAGCTCAGGGTAGGGGACTTTCTCCGAGGAAGTTGAGCATCGACGATGCAATTCTCGAATTCGGCGTGTTTAATTCCATCCATATCGGTAGTTCGTGCTACAAGCTTTTTTCCATGGAGGCGATTCGGAACCACGGTCTGAGGTTCGATGAAAGTATCTCCCATACGGAGGATGGGCTCTTTGTTTTCGACTACCTCAAATGCTGTAAAGGATTGTATTACGAGCCTTTGCCCCTTTGGAATATTCTGGAACGACCAAACAGTGCGACGACAGGCGGATACAGCAGTAAGATGCTGAGCTCAATCGATGCTATCGATCAGATGATTGCCTATCCGGGAAACACGTCCGAGGGGCTCGCCCACCTCGAAGCTTTCCGAATGCATGAGGCGCTTAGGATTTTAGGCTTGGGAATCGATTCGGGTGAGATGATATGCGATGATCGCAAGGCACTGATCGACGCGCTCCGGCGCGTGGACCGTCGTGCTGACCTGAGTAGCGCAGATAGGATTCGCCTGGCGCTCTACCCGAATGCTCCTGACTGGATTTCTCGTATGTTCAACGGACTAGTTAAATGCATGAAGCGAGGCGGAAACTGATGATAACAGCGCCAAAAGTGGTCGGTCTTGGGGAGGCATGCTGCGGATGTGGGGCGTGCGCGGCAGCGTGTCGGACGGGGTGTCTCGTCATGGAACGCGACCGTGAAGGTTTCCTTCGGCCATGCGTTGACGTCTCCCTCTGCGTTGGCTGTGGTCGGTGTGACGCTGTCTGCCCTTCCCTCGGCCTTCGTGGAGCCACTGAGCCCATTGAGGTGCTTTGGGCGAAGTCCCGCTCGGAAGAACTGCTGGATGCTTCATCGTCGGGCGGGTTGTTCGGCATTCTCGGACGCTACGTTATAGCGGAAGGTGGTATTGTCGTTGGGGCAGCCTTTGTCGACGGCTGTAAAAGGGTTGAGCATTGCATCGCGGAAGATCGCGAGGGGCTTGCGCGCCTCCAGCGCTCAAAATACGTTCAAAGTATCGTCCCTGTCGATGTTTACCTGCGGACGGCGCATGCACTCAAAGAGGGGCGAAGGGTGCTTTTTGCGGGCACGGCATGCCAAGTAAGCGGTATGAGGAACTATTTGGGCAAGCTTGTTGACGGTGGGTTGTTTCTTTCCCTCGATGTGATTTGTCATGGCGTGCCATCGCCTCTTCTTTGGGAAAAATGGCTCGAGCATCGCTCTTCGATAGAGGGTTATGAAATTGACGAAGTCAATTTCCGGAGTAAGACGACCGGATGGTCGTCTTACTCCGTCCTGTACTACGTAAGGACGGAGAAAGGTGCTTCGTGCGCTTGCGGTGGGCGTTACGGTGATGATTGGTACATGAGGGCATTTCTCGATAACGCGTCTCTCCGACCCTCGTGCTACAGCTGTCCCGCGAAACGGGCTTGCGGCTCGGATGTAACATTGGGTGACTTTTGGGGTTTTCAGGCCCTTCATCCCGATGTCGATTCGAGCAAGGGCGTATCCGCCGTGCTATGCAACACCGAGAGGGGAACTGCTTTCGTACATGCCGCACTCGGGGAGACCGAACACGGCGAGGCGACGTATACCGAGATTGCCAAGGGCAATCCCGCGCTTGAAACCTCGGCTGCCCCGCATCCAGAGCGCGCGGCTTTTATGGACGCGCTCGCTTCCGACGTTCCGGTAAAGGATATGTCTCGCAGGTGGAGTTTCCGGGATTCGTTTTTATCGCGGGCAAAGAGCAAGCTCAAGAGACTGTTGAGGCATTAGGGACGTCTGCACGGAGGGTCGCACGGAATTCGGATAGGATAGATGAAAGCAGAGAACAGGTACAAGAAACTCGCCAAGAATTCGGCGGTCTTTTTCATAGGGAACCTCGGCAGCAAGGTGGTCACCTTTCTCATCGTTCCCTTCTACACGTATTTTCTCACTACCGAGGAGTATGGCACTGCAGACCTCGTGACTACGACGGTGAACCTCCTCGTGCCATTCGCCATGATGGGCATGAACGAGGCTGTTCTGCGCTTTACCGTATCCAAAGAGGTGGCCACCAAGACGATAGCCTCTAATTCCATGCTCGTCGTGCTGATAGGCTGGGCTGTCTGCTGGTCGCTGTATCCCTTCTTCCGTGCTTTCAGCGTCATCGGAGGCAACATCGTCTATTTTCTGCTGTTGCTCTGCCTCACCAGCTTCAATTACGTTTTCATGCAGCTTGTGAGGGGTATCGGAAAGTCGAAGGCTTTCGCCGCCAATGGTGTCATCATCACCTTTGTAACCGCCGTCTCAAACGTGCTCGCACTCGCGGTGTTGCACCTTGGCGTGGGCGGCTATCTTGTCTCGATGACTGTGGCGCAGCTCGTCGGCGCGGCGCATCTAGTGGTGTCGTGCCGACTTTGGACGCTGCTCTCCCCATCGAATATAGACAAAGGTGCTCTCAAGAGGATGCTTAAGTACTGTATCCCGCTAATTCCCAACTCTCTCATGTGGTGGATCATGTCAGCATCTGACCGCTACGTGATTCTGTTTTTCATCGGCGCGGGTGCTAATGGTCTCTACAACGTGGCGCAGAAAATCCCATCAATAGTGAATATCATGTACAATATTTTTATGCAGGCCTGGCAGATTTCGGCCATTGAAGAGCGGGATTCCGAGGACAATGCGAAGTTCCAGTCGACGGTGTTCCGCTATGTCTTCGTAGTGCTCGCTATAGCCTCGTCACTTATCGCCGCTTCGGCTTATCCGGTCTATACTTTTCTTATGAGTTCAGCCTATGGGGGTTCTTGGCAACCGGTCGCCATGTTGTCGCTGGCCAACCTCTTTTCGTGCATTGCCGCCTTTTTTGGCACGACGTACGTCGTTACCAAAGAGAGCAAGAAGGCGTTTTCAACGACGGTGATTGGTGCGGTTGTCAACATTGCCTTGACGCTGGCTTTCGTTCCGTTCTTCGGAATCATGGGAGCTGCCGGGGCGACCGCCGTCAGCTATGCGGTCATTGCGATTGTGAGAGCTCGAGACACGAGGAAGTTTGTGAAACTCGATTTTCGTAAGGGGGAGATTATTACCAGCTTCGCGCTCATCGGGGCGCAAGTCGTCTTGTCGTGTGTTCCGTTTTCGCCTGCTGTGCTGGCGCTGGAGTTTGTATTGTTTGCCGTGGTTCTCGTCGTTCTGAGAGAGGGGCTTGTCGATATCGTGCGCATGGGAGCTAAGGCGATCAGGAATCGTAAATAGCTCATTTCGGCAAGCCTGGTTGTTCAGTAAGCCTTCGAATTGTGGAAGCCCCGCAACTACTGAACTGCGCCCCAAAACTTGGACGCGTTAAATCATGACCTCTATGAGTGGTCAAGGTATCTTGGACATGAACTTAAGCTTCTTTAGGCCACGTCCCGCTCCAGATCGCACGGGGCCGCGTAGCCTATGGAGGAGTGCATCCTCCGCGTGTTGTAGTAGAGCTCGATGTACTTGAATATGTCTTGCTTCGCCTCCTCCCTCGTTTCGTATCCCCTGTTGTCGACCAATTCCCGCTTGAGGGTCCTGAAGAACGATTCCGCGAGCGCGTTGTCCCAGGGGTTGCCGGGCCTGGACATGGACTGCGCTATCCCGTGCGACTCCAGGCAGCGCTGGAATGCGCGCGATGTGTACTGGCTGCCCTGGTCGTCGTGGAAGACGAGGCTGAAGTCGGCAGGGGGGGGGTTCTCCCTGCCGACCGCCTGCTCGAGCGCGTCTATCGCGAGCTTCTCGGTGATGCGGTCCGACATCGACCAGCCGACGACCTTGCGGTGCCATGCGTCGATCACGGCCGCGAGGTAGAGCCAGCCCTCCGAGGTGCATACGTAGGTGATGTCACCGACCCAGAGCCTGTTGCGGCCGTCGACCTCGAACATGCGGTCGACGAGGTTCAGGCGCGGGTCGCCCTTCTCGACCGCCTTGGCCCTCTTGTGCTTTTGCGAATTGGAGGCTGCAAAGGAGTATCGGTATCGGTTGGTTCGCGACTACGGGGGATGTGACAAAGTGTGTTTTGTTGAAAGGCGTGGGGTCGATATTGCTATCGCGTCCAGCCAGTCGCGTTATGCGCTCAGTCACGTGAACGGCGGCGATTCCAAGCTCATTATCGTCGGCACCTATCTTCCTGACCGGATGAATCATCCCGATCGGGGCAGCAGGATAGATTGCATTCGCCGGTTGCTGGCGGATCTGCGCGAACTCGCTGAGACCGAGTGCTGCGACAATCTCGTCATCATCGGTGACATGAACGCGGACCCCTTTGATAGCGAGCTTTTTCAAGCGGATTCCTTCAACGCAGCTCTCTTCAAGCCGATAATCGATAAGAGTCCCTCCAGAATTGTTGGTGGAGTTGAACGGCCGTTTCTGTACAGCCCCATGCTCTCTTGTTTTGAAGAGCGAGGGAAGGCTTGCGGCTCGTATTACTACAGCGACGACTTCCGCAGCCAATACTGGCATTGCTTCGATCAGGTGATTGTGAGCAGACCGCTCGTTCGGAAGGTAAAGCCTGAGTATCTGCAATTTGCGGGAGGGTCGAGCCTGATGAGCGATATGCGTCCCAATACGAAGATCAGCGACCGTCTTCCGCTACTCGTTTCGATTTCCAAGGAGATAGTGTTGGGTGAGAATGCAAGCCTTTGGACCATCCCGTCTGTGGACGAGCCACTTGATTCGACGAATCGCGTCGTTGAACTGATGCGTGAGCAATGCTGTTATTTGGAGGCGGCGACGAATGGGGCAGTTCGTGCGAAGTTCGATAAGGTTGCCGATATTTCACAATGGACTGCATCCGTCAGCGCGATTGTCGCTGCATCTTCTAGGATTGCAGGGGAAACCAGCGGCATAAATGGGCTGAAAGATGCGAGCAGTTTGTACCGGAAAGACACCTACGGTCTGAACATATTCAACTGCGAGTATCGTTTTCGTATCCTTGAGCCGACCCTGACCCCTTTATACCCTGTGACAATTTGGTTTGACGATGGCGTCTTGGAGGATACGGAGATGCGAAATAACTGCCATAGTGGGCGAAAGCGATCCCCGTGGACGATTCCAGATATCAAACGACGATCAGCTTATGGAGTGCTTTCAGGCGGCTGTCGGAGGAAAGAAGGTCCAGTACAGCATCAGGCAGATGCTCAAAGGCGGAAGAGGTGCCGAGATGCAGGAGAATTAATGGCAAGCATGCAGCAAGGGCGTGGGTGATCGACTCGCGCTGAGTAGAACGGGGCGGCTGCCGAGGATCTTCCCCGTTCAAGAAGTGCATCTAGATTGATGGCTACTTGTGCTATGGATGCGAGAATAATAAAGGCTCTCACTTTTCACCTTCGGCGCCTATCCCGCCGATAAACGTCTAGATCCAGGTGGGAGACGTTACGCTCCTCCGCTACAGCAAGCGATCGCGTCGATCGAAGGATTGATTCTGACATTTCTCATATACAACGTACCGAGCGGCAGCTTCCGGACACCGCTCTGGTTGCCTGCGCTCGGGGCGGTTGCGGCTGTCTCTGCGAGTCGCTATAACGGCGAGCCGCGCGGATCGTGATGCGCTTGCGATCTGATCGGCTTATCAAATGTTCGAAACGCAACTTGAAAACCGAAGAGAAAGGAAGAAGGACATGAGGAAGGTTCTCGTCACGGGCGCCGCCGGGTTCATCGGCGCGTTCCTCTGTAAGCGATTGATCGAGGACGGCGGTTGGGAGATCACGGGCCTCGACAACGTCAACAGCTACTACGACCCGGGCATCAAGGAGGGCCGCCTCCGGATGCTGCGTAAGACGGATACGGAGGGGCGCTTCTCCTTCGTGCGCGGCGACCTCTGCGACGCGGCGCTCGTGGAGCGGCTGTTTACCGAGAATTCTTTCGACGTCGTCGTGAACCTCGCCGCCCAGGCGGGCGTGCGCTACTCGATCGAGAACCCCAAGGCGTACGTCGACTCCAACCTGGTCGGGTTCTTCAGCGTCCTGGAGGCCTGCCGGCACCACCCGGTGGGGCACCTCGTGTACGCGAGCTCGTCATCGGTCTACGGCGGCAACGAGAAGGTTCCCTTCTCCGAGGACGACCGCGTGGACTCGCCGGTCTCCCTCTACGCGGCGACGAAGAAGGCGAACGAGCTCATGGCGCACGCCTACAGCAAGCTCTACTCCATCCCCGCGACGGGCCTCCGGTTCTTCACGGTCTACGGGCCGATGGGCCGGCCCGACATGGCCTACTTCAAGTTCGCCGACACCTTGCGAGCGGGCGGGACGATAAAGATCTACAACATGGGCGACTGCCGGCGCGACTTCACCTACGTGGACGACATCGTGGAGGGTATCGTGCGCGTGATGGCGAACCCGCCCGAGGTCCGCGAGGGCGCCGACGGCCTGCCGATGGCGGCGCACCGCGTCTACAACATCGGCAACTCCGAGCCCGTGCAGCTGCTCGATTTCGTGGCGACGCTGCAGCGCGTGCTCGTGGAGGAGGGGGTGCTGCCCGCCGGCTACGACTTCGAGTCGCACCGCGAGCTCGTTCCCATGCAGCCCGGCGACGTGCCGGTCACCTACGCCGACACCTCTGCCTTGGAACGCGACACGGGGTATCGCCCCTCGACGCCGCTCGAGGACGGCTTGCGGGAGTTCGCGAGATGGTATCGCGGGTATTGCGCATAAGCGATTCGGCTGCCTGGAAGGTGGGGGCGTGATGGAGACCGATGGGCGTGAGACGCTGGACGTTAGGCTCCATAGGAAGTTTCCCTGCGGTGCCCAGGTTTTCGCTGGCGTGGCGGTGCGGCTGATCGTATTCGCCACCAGCTATGCACTTGGCGGCTGGCAGCAGGGGCGACAGGACGTCGGGGAGCTCGCCGGCGCGTTCGACTTCGTCGATGAGAGCGGGGACCTTCGCGATGCGATCGAGAGCCTGAGCGTCGAGTTGGATGCGCGCGAGAGCCAGATCCGCCAACTTGAATCGGATGATGAGGGGCAAAAGGCGATCGCCTTGGCGGGGAGCAGGTGGGGCTCCGGCGATTACCCGGGCGCGCTTTCGGCCCTCTCCGAGGTCGCGGATGCGTCGCCGGAGGCGTATTCGGTCTACATGGACTACTCTACCCAGTACACCGACATGGTTCTCGAGCAAGCGGATGAGCTGGCGAACGAAAGGGACTACGAAGGGGCCATCTCTCTTTTCGAGGAAGCCGCTGAGGTAATCAGGGATTCGGGGCTTCTTCGGAAGCTGGAGGACGGGAAGCGCGGCGTGGAGGAGCGGCGCCCCAAAAACATGCTGGATGTCGTCCGCGCATACGAATCCGGCGGGAACGACTACACCGAGTTCCCCTCCAAGGAATCGGGGGCGGAGTCCTTCAGCATGGGCGGGGTCAAGTACATGGACGGCATGACGTTCAGCGCGGATATCAACATCTTCGACGACGTGTCCTGGGCGATTTACAACCTCGGCGGGAGTTACACCGCGCTGGAGTTCACCGCGTGCCATGTTGACGGAACGGATCTTGGTGAAGATACGGTCATGCAGGTTTTCTGCGATGGCGAGCTGAGGGAGGAGATCCCCCTTTCGCCGGACATGATGCCGACGGACGTCAGCTTGGATTTGACGGGTGTAAATCAGCTGAAGCTCCAGGTCCCCTCCTCGGGTGCCGCCGGCCCGTTATACGGTGTGGGCGATCCGAAGATCAGCTAGCCCGGCTTCCGGGAATGGGCATGCAGGTCAAAGATCGGCGAATCTGCCGGCGCATATTGCAAAGATCAACATAACGAGCAATGCATCGGCAATCAGCATAAACCGTTTCTAATATGTCGCGCGCAAGGGTCTGCCTCCGCGACCCATACGCTCTTGATAAATGCGCTGGTGATCGACGGCTAATCCGATAGTCGGGGATACAGATGGGAAGGAGATAAGTGATGGCAGAGGAGAAGGAATCCAGGGGCGAGCGCTTCCATAGGAGATGGCCGTTTGTCTTCGAGGTTCTGGTAGGGGTCATCGTCGCGGTCGTCGGCGCGTTTGCGAGCTGGCAGCTCAGCGGGCAGCACCAGGAGCGCGCGACGGTGGAGGAGCTGGCGAGGAGGCTCGACTTCGTCGATTCCAAGTCGAGTCTCAACGAGGCTCTGGAGCAGGTCTACGCCGAGCTGGACGCCAGGGAGAATCAGATAGAGAAGCTGGAGGACAACGAGGCCTCAACCGAGGCTATTGCCTCGGCGAAGTCGAGGTGGGAGTCCGGTGACCATGCGGGCGCCCTGGAGCTGCTGAAGGGTCCTTCCGTGAGCTCGGCGGACGTACTCGAGGTATACGTGGACTACTCCTCCCAGTATGTTGACGAGGCACTTACTCAGGTCGACGGGCTCGTGGAGGACCGCGACTACGACGGCGCGCTGGCAGCTCTCGACGCGGCGATTCCGCTCGTCGAGAACTCCTCTCGCCTCGAGGTCCGAAGGGACGAACTATCAGGCATCGATTCTGTGGCGCTTGGAAGCCTCACGCTAAGCGACTCGAGGCATTTCGAGCTGGCGGAGGAGCGGCAGGTCGACACAATCGGAGGGTCCTATTCGCCCGGCAACCTCTTCGTTGCCGATCCCGGCAACGGCGACAACTACTCTCTCGGGTTATTTCATCTCGGCGGGGAGTATCGTGTCCTCACCGGGGAGATTGCCGTCTCGGATGAGACGCCCGAGTCCTCGAGCTCCTACGAGCCCCAGGGTATCGTCGAGATCGTCGCGCGCAGCGGGGACGGCGAACGGACACTCTGGGAGTCCCCGGTGCTCGGAAGGGGGACCTCGCCCTTCCCGATCCCCGAGTGCGACGTGAGCGGTGCGGAGTGGCTGGAGATTCGCTGTTACAGGCAGCAGGCCTCGGGCTTTACGGGAGCGCAAATCCTGCTGAGTGATTTCCAGCTCACGGCGTGACATAGATGGGTTTTCTAATCTAGTCTTGACGGTTGCGTGTGCCGAGCCGCCCCATTGACGAGTGTTTGCCGTCCTGGGCAAAGACATGGAGGGGATCGTCGCGCTTCACCATTTTCTGTTCGAACTGGTGATGTGCGACTTTATGGGCGGGAGCCGAACCGAAAGTCTGCACCTGAGCACGTTGCTGTATCGAGTTTACCTATCAAGGAGGAGAGATCCCATGGATATGAAATCGTTGAGGGAACAGTTTCGTCAGACGGTGACCTCCCTGTTTGCTGGGCAGCAGGACAAAATAGATGCGATAATGAGGGCTGACATCTATTTCGATATCGCCAACAACAGCGTTACGGTATCCGAGAAGGTGAACCAGGCGCATCCCTTCGTTCCAATTCCTAGAGTCGTTCTGGAGAGGGCCGCGAAGGACGTCTACGGCGCTGAGTGCACTTTTGCATTTGGAAAAGCGCTGTACACCCCCGAGCTCATGGAGCGCGTGTTTTTCCCGGGAGGAAGAAAATCGGAGGTTTGGAGTAAGCTCGCGGGATTCGCTCTCGCCGAGAACTGGGGCGCCGACTTAAGTCTGCTTAGAAATTATGTTGAGAACACATTCGAGTATCTTCTTATCATAGAACCATCAAAAGTGTATGAAGCGAACGGTTTGCTTGCATTCAACACCGGTCTTGTGGATAACGCCTATGATGACATCATACTGTGCGCCAAGCGCTCCTCGGACTCATATGATATCCCGTATGAGTATTACGGGATATGCACGAAGAATAGGTCGCCGGAAGCCAACGGGAACCAAATCAGGAAAGACATTCGCGCCGCCTTCGGTGACGAGCTGCCGAGGGCCCAGCATCTCAAAAACGTCAGTGATGCCATCTATGACATAAAGCTTGGGAAGCCTGAATTTAACGATCTCGATCACATGATTCTCGATAATATAAGCAGAATTCCGGCGCAAGTCACGCGTGACTCTTTGCCGGGAGATGCCGGTCTCGCTCGCTCTGTTGCAGATAGGGATTGGGGTCGGGTCAGGGGCATCGTAGAGAGCAGCGGTGCCCTGGCGAGCCTGAAGCGAGCGTTTGATGATGCGGTGGAGTATGCCTTTAAGCAGGTTTGCTGGAACTACAAGACGGCGATTCCCAGCTTTTATCCCGCAAGGAAGAGAATCCAGCTGCTTCTCCCGCTGTGTTTCGATGCCTATAGGGGCGAGGTTGGCTGCGCGCTGGTCGTCAACAAGGAGACGGAGATATTCGGTGGCCAGCCGCGCGTGGTGTATGTCGCATATACGATTCTGGATATGTCGATGGCGTACAAGCATGCTCGACTCATCACCCGTCCAGACAGCGAATGGCTCACCGCCGACGCGGCGTTGAAATGAGGGTATCCGCCCCCAAAGGGGACGGTATCATCGCTTCCCCCCATTAAGCGATCGCTATTCCGGGATGCCTCTGTTGGACCGATGTGGATATAGCAACACACCGTATATGCCTGCGCTGGTCCAATAGAGGTTTATCCAAAAGCAAATACCGTTAGCCCTCAACACCCTCTTTTCCTGAGGCTTCATTAGGGGGATGCCAATCGGTAAGCAATGCCGATGGAATGCCACCGGATGGGACAGCCTCGCGCTGTTCTGCAGAACTTCGATACAAATATGGCAGTGGACCGTCCTCGCCGCCTGGGGCACCTTGGACGTGTTCCACATTTACGGTATTACAAGCTTCCGCCCATCGGGGCGGTGCCCGATGTTCCTTGAAAACCGAGAAGAAGGAGAATGATCATGAAGATCGCCGTCGCCGGGGCGGGCTACGTGGGCCTGTCCGTCGCGTTGCTGCTGAGCCAGCGAAACGATGTGAGGATCGTCGACGTGGTGCCGCAGAAGGTGGAGATGCTGAACCGCGGGGAGTCGCCGATTCGCGACGCCGACATAGAGCGGTTCCTGGTCAAGCGGGAGGAGATGGGCCTGTCGTTCTCCGCCACGCTCGACGCGGGGGAGGCGTACCGCGACGCAGAGTACGTCGTCGTCGCCACGCCCACCAACTACGACCCCGACCGCAACTTCTTCGACACCTCCGCGGTGGAGGCCGCGATGGACGCGGTGAGGGAGGCGAGCCCGGACGCGTGGATCGTGGTGAAGTCCACGGTGCCGGTGGGCTACACCGAGCGCGTGCGGGAGGAGCGCGGGGACAGCCGCATCATCTTCTCACCCGAGTTCCTGCGCGAGGGGCACGCGCTTTTCGACAACCTGCACCCGAGTAGGATCGTCGTGGGCGCACCGAAGGGGGATGCCGAGGCCGTGGCCGCCGCCGAGAGGTTCGCGCGGCTCCTAGAGGAGGGGGCGGACCCCGCCGAGCGCGAGCGGTCGAACCCCGACGGCACCTCCGGCATCCCGACCCTCGTCCTCGGCCCCACCGAGGCCGAGGCGGTGAAGCTGTTCGCGAACACCTACCTGGCGCTGCGCGTGGCCTACTTCAACGAGCTGGACACCTACTGCGAGGTCCGCGGGCTCTCCAGCTCAGACGTCATCCGCGGCGTCTGCCTGGAGCCCAGGATCGGCTCCCACTACAACAACCCGAGCTTCGGCTACGGCGGCTACTGCCTGCCCAAGGACACCAAGCAGCTGCTGGCGAACTACCGCGACGTCCCCGAGAACCTGATATCGGCCATCGTGGAGTCGAACAGGACGAGGAAGGACCACGTGGCCGACGAGGTCCTGCATCGCGTGAACGACCTCGTCTACTCCGGGACCCCGGCGCCGACCGTGGGCGTCTACCGCCTCACGATGAAGTCGGGCTCCGACAACTTCCGCGCTTCATCGGTGCAGGGCATCATGAAGCGCGTGAAGGCGAAGGGCGTGCCCGTGCTCGTCTACGAGCCGACCTTCCGGGGCACGGAGTTCTTCGGCTCCGAGGTGACCTCCGACCTCGCCTCCTTCAAGTCCCGCTGCGACGTCATCGTCGCCAACCGCTGGAGCGACGAGCTGGCCGACGTGGCCGACAGGGTCTACACCCGCGACCTGTTCCGGAGGGACTAGAGGAAGCGTCTTTGAAATGTGATGGCATATAGGGCTTTGGGGCTTGGCGATGTTGCTATCGGGTTTTTCGAGTATCGAATTCTTTTCCAGTCGTTGGCAGTCGAGAGGACGTAAACCCTTTCAATTATCGTTTTGGAATGGGAAGGATCTCGACAAACATTAATAAAGCAATACGGTAAGAATGTTAGGAACAACTGGAAGCCTTCTTACCTTGCTCCAATCGAAAGATCTCAGATGGCGGAATGAGGACATCCTCACGTGCGGTTCGCTTATCCAGGGCTTTGCTTGAACCGGCCGATGTGCCGACTTGTTGGCTCCACAGCGGCACGGTTTGGCATGGTGACCTTCTGGCCGTAAAACCGCCAAGCCCATATTTCATCGTATTCGATAATTCAGGCAGCATCAAAACCAAATGGAGCGTATGAACCATGACAACAACGAGCAGTAATAAATCTGACCAGGTCACGGTTCTGATCGATGAGCTCGATCAGTGTCGCGAAGAGGACCGCGATGCGCGCAATCAGATGCTGCAAGCCGTCGCCGTCTGCATGGCTGCACTTGCGGTGGTGTTTGCGATCTCGTCAAACATGTTTGAAAACCTGAGACAGGATCCCGGAGCTATCCCAGATCCGATTATGGTGGTTTTTTGCGAACTGGTGACCGTTGCAATCATCATCGCGTCGTTTTCGTACCTACTCTCGCTCGGCATGGTCGCGCCGTTGCGCTATTACCGTATGCGCGATCTGGAACGCAGGATCCGTGAGGTCGCCGGCTTCTTCGACGACGTCGGATGGATCGAATTTCGCACTGCGCATACCAGCTTGAATCCCAAACACCTGTATTCAGACGTCGCGGCGATGCATTACGCGAGCCTTCTCATGGCAATCGCGGGTGTTATTGTCGCGTGCATGTGCTTCTTTCTGATCTTTTGGGAGCTGAGCCTTCAGTTCACCATCATCTTGCTGTTTTTCGTTGCCGTTCCTTATATCGTGTTCGTTCTCGCTGTGTATTTCTGGAGCACGTTGCATGCGGAGGAGTGGTATCGTCAGACGCCCGAGATCGTCGAAGGTAAGCGCTCCCCGGGCGGTCCGGCAAATGCGGCGCGGCCGAACGTCAAGCGGTTCGTGCGCTACCTTGTGTACCCTCGTCCCCAAGATGTCCTGAAGAACGGTTTTCTCTTGCTGGGCTGCTTGATTGGTATCGCAGTCGGAGGAGATGCCGCCTCTCCGGATGCGTATATCCGCAGCCTACCAACTATCTTTTTCGTCTGGTTCGTGTTTGATGCTCTGGGATATCAGGCACGCTATCAATGGAACGACATACGTGGCGCGCAAGAGGATTCCATCAATCCACAGAGAGAGCTGCGCGAGCGTTTGTGCGCGGTTTGCGGGGACATCGGGCTTGCGAAGCGGATGTCCGCTGCAGTGCTCGTCTACAAGATGCTCCTCGCCTCCGCTCTTCTGATGTTCCGTGGCGACCGGGTTGCTGTTGTGCTGTTTGTCGGACTCGTCGCGACGTGGGCTGTCGCTTTGCTGTACGAAATCGCCCGCCGGCGAGAATGGAGCTTTGGGGGCATCTTTAATTTGGTCTGCTTGGGATATCCGTTGCGACTGTTGGTCGGGTTGGCTGCTTTCGCCCCCGGTCTCTCCGACTTGGTGGGTGCGTCGTCTATCGTGCCGATCATGTGTATTGCATGCGCGACCTTCTCATATGGGAAGGTGTTCGTTGGCGTTACCTGGGCGCTCGAGGGGGCGGATTTCCGGCGCGGCGATTCGCGAACCGGTCGTCCTCCTCGAAACCTGAGCGAGTATCACAAACCGCATGTCGTGCGCTTGGCATCTGAGCTCGACGGGAAGCGTGACTCTTCAACTGGTGTCGACGATGTGATCATGCGCGAGCATCCGCTTGCATTCCGGTGTCCCGTCTTGACACATTGGAATGTATGGATGCTCGTCACCATATTGCTGCTTTCTGCGGGCGTAACGGTAGCGGCGCGGGATGCGGGCTGGCCCGTCCCTGCGGCGTTGGCTATAGGCGCGGCGTATGTCGCTTGGTTCGGAGTGGCGCTCTTGTTCCCAAGTTACTGGCTGTTTGGGCTCGTTGTGGGCGCGGTGGTGACGGCGGTACCGATTGTCCTGTCGATGGGTTGGGCACAGCCCTGTATCGGTTTTGGGCAGTCGCATTCCTCGATGCTTCTCGTTATCCTTGCGGTAGCTTGCTTCGGCTACATGCTCATTTACCTGATGTTTCGGAACACGAGCTATGGGGAGATGGCGGCGATGCCCGTGATGGTGGCGCTGCGCTTCTTCTGGATTGTTGCTAACGTTAAGGGCGCCTTGATCGATGAGCGGGTTCCGTGCTTCGAGGACTATGCGCGGCAGAAGATTGAACGCCGGGCTAGGTAGTCGCCGGTTTTGGAGGGTAGGCGAAACACATGGTGTGTAGTTGCCTATCGCGCCCAGTCTCAGTTAGCTGTCAACCGGAGCCCGATACTGTCCCGCCCTGAAAATTGAGCATACACGGCTGTAAACTCGTCCAGCTCGTGTTCGCCTGCCTGCTCGAGTCTGAGGTTTTCGGCTCGCTCGCCATCCTGCTTGTGTTTACGTGGGTCGTTGACTTCGCGTGTTCAGACAGGACAGAAAAAGCGGTTCGTTCTGTCCCGCGAATCGGTCGGCATGCTCTTGGGGCAGTTTTCATATGCGTCTATCTTTTTTGCACGAGGCAGCAGAGTAGGAACACAATGAAGAAGATCAGTTTGTCCGATACCAGGTATGACGGCTTCGCGTTCATTCTGGACGGCATCGATCCGGATGCCGCTGTCAACCGCCTGAACCTGGATATCAACGTGTGGATAGACGGCGACAGGAAGGGTGACATCGATTTCGGGCTGAAGATACCAGTCGGCGCCAGAGATGCCAAGCTCGTCATGTACGCTCCGTATCTGTTGAGGGATCAGGATATCCAGGACCTGTGGAGCCAGATTGGGAATCGTGAGATCATACACGGCATATTCGACTCAAACCTGGTGACCGACTCCAGCGAGGACGAGGAGGTCGTTCGGGTCCAGTATAAGGGCCCGTCGGGCTGCGCGGAGGGGCAAGACAACCTGTCCCTCATCCCGTTCGAATCGGACCTGCATGAGAAACCGACGGTAGTGGTCAGGCAGACCAGGGGCCATTTCGGGTCCGTCATAACGTTCAACCTGAAGAGGATCACAAGCGGGCTGACACTCGAAGGCAGTATCTATTTGCGGTTCCGCATCCCCTTTAACACGCTGAACGAACAGTTCCCGACGATGAGGAGCTACAGGGGAGTTTTCACCAGCCCGAGTGCGGATTGCCGACTCAACATGTTTATCAAGGTGAACGAGGAGCGCCACCTACCCCCGTCCATCAGGGCGAGGCTCCACAGACAGGGGACCAGGATAGGGAAAACGTATATCATCCTCGCGGCAGATGAGCGCTGGAACGTTATTTCGGTGAGGCAGCCGTACAGGATCCGGAATCTCGAAGAGGGGCTTTGGGAGCAGTACTGGCCCACGCTGAAGAGAAAGGCCCTGCGGCCGCTGGGCGGCCCGAAGTACATGGTCTATCAGTGGGAGCAGCCCGAGGCCGTCGGGGGCATCAGGGGCTTCTCGCTGCTGGTCAGCCTGAACAAGACGAAGGTGAACGCGCCGTCGCTCTTGTTCTACCTATTCATATTCGTTGCGTTCGATTTTCTCTCAGAGCTTGTAATCAGGCTCGTTTTCGGCTCTTAGCGGCCGGCATATGAACTGGAGAGACATGAAGATAGTTACTTTGGCATCCGCCAAGATCAGGCGACCGTTCTATGAGCTCATCAGGGCAGGGGTGAAGAGATACGAGGTGCGGACCGCGCCGTTGAGCAACGTCGACGCCTTCGTGTTTCGGGATGACCACTCGGGGGAGGTGCTCGACATCCTTCGGATAGAGGAGGCCTTCCCGGTCGAAAGGGATGACGACCAGCTTGCACTCAGGCTGTCGGGGATAGGCGCCGGCGACTTCCGAGAGCTGTTTCCGAGGCCGGAGGACGGTGGCCCGGAGAGGCTATGGGTCGCCAAGCTCGGCGAGAGGGTGTCGTTTGACGAGTTGATGAGGGGGAGCGATGAGCACTTTGAGGCCCGATAGCATCAGCCTGGTCCCATTTTCCGACTTGGATTTGGATGACCCGTTCTTCAACAGCCTTCGGGAGTCCTATGAGGGGTTCGACTCATGGTTCGCGAGGAAGGCCGCCGAAGGTGAGGGGGCGTTCGTGTCCTTTCAGGACGGCATGCTGACCGCCATGCTGTATCTCAAGGAGGAGAGTGATACAGACGATTGCGTCGCCCCGCCGTTAAGCGGGAGAAGGCTGAAGATAGGAACGTTTAAGGTCGATTTTCGTCACCACACGGGGCTCGGGAAGAGGCTTTTGTCCAGAGCGCTCCGCCGGTTCGCGGAGGGGCGCTATCCCTATGTGTACGTAACCGTATTTCCAGATAGGCCGAACACCGGGGGACTTTGTCGTCTTCTGGGGGAATACGGTTTCTACCGCTTCGGGGCCAAGGGCGATGAGCTGGTGTTTAGGAAGGACAGGCCGAAGCCGCCCTTGGGCGGGGACGCGCATGCGGAGTACCCCTTTGTGGATATCGGGAGCGGATCCAAATGGATACTTTCGATTTTGCCGAAGTACCATATCGATATGTTCGGCGATGTGAACCTGAGAAGCGAGTGGGGCATCCCCGTTGAGGACAGCCGGAGCCTGAATGAGATCGAGAAGGTCTATCTTTCCGGGTCGCCAAATGCGCAGCAGCTTGCCTGCGGAGACCGGCTGGTGATTTACAGGACGGGGGACGGCAAGGGTCCCGCGGAGCACCGATCGGTGGTGAGCTCGATTTGCACGGTCAATGGCGTGAGGCATATATCCGAGTTCCATTCATTCGGGGACTACATCGAGTATGTGGAGGGACGATCCGTTTTCAGCAGGGAGGAGCTTGTCGGATTCTGGAAGAGCGGAAAGTATCCCTGGGTGATCACGTTCCTGTACAACTTCTCGCTGCGGAGATACCCCACGAGGAGGGCACTCAGGGAGAACGGCCTGCTCCCCCTCGGCAGGATCGTATGTGAGAGAATAGACGACAGGACGTTCTCAGGGATATTGGAGTTGGGGCGGGCAGATGAAGGTTATGTTGTCAATTAGGCCTCGATACGTCGACTCCATTCTGGCCGGAGACAAGCGGTTTGAGTATCGGAGACGAATATTCAAGAGGAACGATGTCAACATGATGGCGATCTACTCGACCGCACCCGTGTCGGCGGTCGTGGCGGAGGCGAGCGTCGGGACGGTGATCTCCGGCACGCTTGACGAGGTGTGGGGGAAGACAAGCGAATGGGCGGGAATAACCTACTCTGAATTCGCGAGGTATTTCTGCGGATGCGAGACGGCTTTTGCCATCGCGCTGTCCGAGGTCCGCAGGCTTGATGAACCCGTGAGGCTGGAAGACTATGCGCCGGAAGTCAAGCGCCCTCCTCAGTCATTTGTTTATTTGAGCGATAATGACGTCTGATCACTGCTGATGGCATGTCAGCGGTGCCCCTCGTTGGATGGATAACCGTCAGTTATTTGGAGATCGT
>DGYMJ06203__coassemble_529_pt1 | contig 22220 bp, 20 predicted proteins | sample DGYMJ06203__metabat2_high_PE_015 | metagenome-assembled genome bin DGYMJ06203
CCTGCGGACTTGCAACAGGGTCATGGCGCACCGGCCGACCGGCTCCACACAGACAAATTGTATCCGTCTGCCTTATTCTGCCCGAAGGCTTTCTTTGTCAAGGAACAATAAGGCTTTGTCAGCCTGTAAAAACATACCGTTCCGGGATCCCGTTTATATGCCTTGATGTATGTCGCTGGCGAGAGATTAGGCCTCGAGCGCCTTCTTGGCGATGGCGGCGAGCTCGTTGAAGGACTCGATGTCCTCGTAGGCCATCTGAGCCAGAACCTTGCGGTCGAGCTCGATGCCGGCGAGCTTCAGGCCGTGCATGAACTTGGAGTAGGAAAGGTCGTTCATGCGAGCGGCAGCGTTGATGCGGGTGATCCAGAGGCTGCGGATCTCGCGCTTCTTGGCGCGACGGTCGCGGTACTGGTACTGCAGGGAGTGCTGGACCTGCTCTTTAGCATGCTTGTACGTACGCGAAGCGGCACCGTAGTAACCCTTCGCGCGGCTCATTACGGTACGGCGCTTCTTCTTGGCGTTCACAGCGCGCTTGACACGTGCCATATCTGATCAACTCCTAGTCGGTCTTAGTTGGTATAGAAGGAAAACGGCTTAGCGGCCAGCGAGACGAGCGTTGACGAGCTTCTTGTCGGCAGCGTCGATCTCGGTCTCCTGACGGAAATTGCGCTTACGCTTCGTCGTCTTCTTGGTGAGGATGTGGCTCTTGAACGCCTTGGCGCGCATAAGCTTGCCCGTACCGGTGCGGCGGAAACGCTTCTTGGTGCCGCTGTGGGACTTCATCTTAGGCATGAACTTCTCCTTAATCGGTTCCTACTACTATTTCTTGGTTGCAGCCTCGTCGCCCTCGACGTTGTCGAAAGCGCCCTTGATCGGGGCGAGGAGCATAAGCATGTTACGGCCCTCAAGCTTGGGGGCGGACTCGACCGTGGCGTACGGCTTCAGGTCGGCTGCCAGACGCTCGAGGACATTCAGGCCCTGCTCGGGATGCGCCATCTCGCGACCGCGGAACATGATCGTGATCTTGACGCGCGCGCCCTTCTTGAGGAAGCGCAGAACGTGGCCCTTCTTGGTCTCGTAGTCGCCCACGTCGATCTTGGGTCGGAACTTCATTTCCTTGACTTCGACCCTCGACTGGTTCTTACGAGCCTGCTTGGCCTTCATGGCCTGCTGGTACTTGTACTTGCCATAATCCATGACCCTGCACACCGGGGGCTCCGCGTTGGGCGCGATCTCCACCAGGTCAAGACCCTGTTCGTCGGCAACGCGCTGAGCGTCGCGGATGCCGAAAAGGCCCAGCTGCGAACCATCGACGCCGATCAGACGGCACGTGGTCGCGGTGATCTCCCCATTGATGCGGGTGGCATCAGACTTAGCTATTGTCCCAACCTCCTTCGTTGCTGACACATCAAAATACCCGGTTGCCATGCAGACGGCAGCCGGGTACACCAAACGAAGAACAGGCAGCAATGTGCCCACGATCTTATGTTGTGCGACCAGACAGCAGCCATGCAGGCGCCGAAAGGTGGGGGCGTTTGCCCCGCTTTCGAAAATGCACTGGAATCAGTGCGTTGGTTATACTAACACAACATGCATCGCTCGGTCGCGCTTCACGCTTTCACCACGAGTGGGAACCCCGGAGGCCCGAACGATGTCGCGCATCCCTTACTCCCAGCCCTTCCATATATCAGGTTGATACCCGACCGTCGCCTTGCGGCCGTTGCGCACGATGGGCTCGCGCAGCACCTGCTGGTTCTCGAGGAGCTTGTCGAACTTCTGGCTTTCAGCGAGGTAGGTGATGAGCGCGACGGTGTCCTGGTCTTTGGCTTTGGGGTCGATCACCTCATCGAGACCGCCGACCGCCTGGACGACGCTTTGCAGCTCGCCCTTGCTCATCTCCTTTTCCTTCAGGTCGATGAACTGGAACTTGATGCGACGCTCCTTGAAGTAGCGCTGGGCCTTCTTGGTGTCGAAGCTCTTCTTGGTTCCGAAGATCTGGATGTTCATGGGTCGCGTGCCTTTCGTTGCAGGGAGCCTCCATCATACCGGAAGGCGCGCGCCTGCGGCGCCCGCCGGGGGCTTCGGGCTGCGCCCTCGCCTCGCTCGCTGGCAAACGCTCGCGCGTTTGCTCAGCCTCGCGCGCTCCCGCTCGTTCGAGCTCGCCGTGCAGCCGGCCCGCGTACAGAAAGGGCCCCGTATCTGGGGCCCTGTTCGTCTCATATGGGTGCCCGAGGCGAGACTCGAACTCGCACGATGTCGCCATCGGTGGATTTTGAGTCCACTGCGTCTGCCAATTCCGCCACTCGGGCACAGCACGCGGACTAGTGTAGCATACGCAGCGGCGGTTATGCCTCGCGCATTTCAATCAGCTCGATGCCGCGGCGCATCTCGTTCTCGTCGCATCCACGCCCGTCGACGCTCGCTTCGCCCATCTGGTTGTCGAAGGGATCCCAGCGGACGCCGTCGCACGCCGGCTCGAGCTCCGCCTGGAACTGCGTGTTCGCCACCATACGCCACGGATCGAGGTTGCCGAAGTAATGCAGGCGCCTGGCCTCGTCACCCTCTCGACGCGCCGAGGACCCGAACGAGCAGTCGGCCCACAGCCAGCCGTACTCTTCGGTATAAAACATCGCCCAGTCATGCGGCCCCACATGGTCGGGCGCAACGTACAGGCCCGACTGCCAACGCGCGGGGATGCCGGCAATGCGGCACATCGTGATGAACGTGAGCGCCATCACGCCGCAATCGCCACGCAGGGATTTCGCGCAGGTGTCGGCGATGCAATCGAGCTGGGCGTACGAGGGCTGGTAGCGGTAGTCGACGTTCTTGGTGATGTAATCGTAGACGGCGCGCGCCCGGTCGATGGGCCGCTCGATGCCTGCAACCACACGCTGGGTCAGCGTGACGAGATAGGGCGTGAACACGATATGGGGAGCGAGCTCGCACAGATCGGCATCGGTCACGGTATCGTCCGACACCACATGCTTTTCCGGCGCGGGCTCCAACGTGTCCACATACGGTGCGCGAATGCGGTAGGTGTACGTCGCCTCGAAGTCGTGATGCTCGCGCGAACCCCAAAACGCCGTGCGGGAGGACGCGCCCTCCTTCGCCACCAGCACGCCGGGGGTCCACTCGGTCACCTCGATGTCGGACTGCTGGGGGCATGCGGTGGGAACCGGCAGCCAAGCGCGCAGCATCTCGCCCGGCTGAGCGCCCGGAACGGAGATCGTCGCCTTGAGCGTGATAACGCGCTCGGCGCCCCCGTGCTCATGCATGTCCTCGAGCATGGCGGAGCGGGCGGCGGTATCTACGGGATCCGCCGGCTTGAGGCCAAGGACCTCCTTGGGATAGACGCGCAGCGAGTCGATGAAGTTCTCGAGGAAGCGCTGCTCCCCATCGATATAGCGCCAATCGATGCGCCTGCGCGCGATCAGGCCGTCAAGCTGGCCCTCGTCGAACTCCGGCCACTCCCTGCGGATCGCCTCGAGCGCCGCCGCACGGGTCACGCAGAACTGCTGCGCGAGGCGTCCCATGCGATGCCGCTCGACGCGAAGGCATGCCGCCATCTCCGGCGTCGGGCCCTGCGAGAGCAACGCGTCGCAGGCCTCGATCGCCTGGGTGAGATGGCCCGCCGCCTTGAGCCGCTCGACCTCGGGCGGAAGCCCTATCACCAGATACGGATAATCCGCGTTGGAAACCTCATCCGTGCAGCCCACGGGCCCCGACGCCACGAGCTTCCCCTCTTCTGGCCATACCGTTTGAACAGCCATGTTCGCCCCCTTATGCGTGTGCGCCCCCGGCGCACGGATTCCTGACCGCCCCATTGTACGCAACGGATCCGAGCAAAAACGACCCCGTCCCAAAAAGCGCCAAGAGACGAGAAAGGCCCGTCGGAAAATCCCGACGGGCCCAGATGCGAGCTCAACGAACAGGCGGAATCTACGCCTTGTTGACGGAACCGAACTCCTCCATGAGCTCCTTGGTGCGCGCGACGATCGCGTCGCGACCGGGCTTGAGGAGCTTGCGGGGGTCGTAGCCCTTGCCCTGCTGGTCCTTGCCGGCCTCGATGTACTCGCGCGTAGCGGCGGCAAAGACGAGCTGAAGGTCGGTGTTGACGTTGATCTTGGAAACGCCCATGGAGATGGCCTTCTGGATCTGGTCGACGGGGATGCCGGTGCCGCCGTGAAGGACGAGCGGCAGGTCGCCGACCTTCTCCTTGATCTCGGCCAGACGGTCGAAGGACAGGCCCGCCCAGTCGGCAGGATAGACGCCGTGGATGTTGCCGATGCCGCAGGCGAGGAAGTCGACGCCCAGGTCGGCGATCTGCTTGCACTCGTCAGGATCGGCGAGCTCGCCGTTGGAGGCCACGCCGTCCTCGACGCCGCCGATGCCGCCGACCTCGGCCTCGATGGAAATGCCCTTGGAGTGGGCGAGCTCGACGAGCTCCTTGGTGCGGTCGAGGTTGATCTGGAAGGTCTCCTCATGGGAGCCGTCGTACATGATGGAGGTGAAGCCCGCCTCGATGCACTTGAAGCAGTCCTCATAGGAACCGTGATCGAGGTGCAGGGCGACCGGGACGGTGATGCCCAGGGCCTCGACGGCGGCCTTGACCATATCGGCGCAGACCTTGTAGCCGCCCATCCACTTGGCGGCGCCGCCGGTGCACTGCATGATCAGCGGGGACTTGGCCTCCTCGGCGGCGGCCAGGATGGAAAGCGTCCACTCCAGGTTGTTGGTGTTGAAGGCGCCGAGCGCGTAGTGGCCGGCCTCGGCCTTCTTGAGCATGTCTGCTGCATTGACGAGCATGTAAAACCTCCCTGTAGGTTTGCTCTGGTACTTCGATTGATTTTACCACTGTCCAAAGTGACCAGATATCGCAATTGAAGAACCTGGGACCGGATAACACCTACCATGTTGCGACCCGCCCCCGTCAAGCGGCGACCTCTTTGGCCCGCATGCTCTCGTGGTACCTGCCCTCCACACCGATCACGTCGCGCACGAGGCGCATGTAGAAGCCGGCGAACTCCGCTTCGGGCTTGCGCAGGTAGTCCTCCGGATGCATCTCCCCCGGACCGTCGGACTGGTACGCCGACGGACTCGAGCGGTCATAGAGGTACACCTGCCCGACCGCCTGCCACGCGCCGTCCACGCATGCGATCCGCACGCCGATCGACCCGTCGACCCAATGCTCCACCTCGCAGATATGGGGGTCGTACACGTCGTAGCGTCTGTCGGTCCGCACGTCCACAAGGACCACCATGCCCGTCTCGCGGTCCTTGTCCTTGATGGCGAAGCGCGAGAACAGCTGCGTCTCGTCGATCTGGCGCAGCACGTCGGCAGCGCCCGCGGGTGCGTCCGAGGGAGGCTCGTCGGCGAGCATCTGCAGCGGCGTCCTCCCCCGGCGCAGCGGACGCTCGAACAGGACCCATTCGGTGAAGCACATGTTGAGGTAGACGACGTCGCCCTCCGTCAGGCAATCCTGATAGCAGACGGCCGGATCGACGAATTCCATGAACTCCTCGTTGGCCTCATTCAGAAACGTCCATTTCCGCTTGACCCACCACTCCGCAGCAAATTGAACGGCATCTTTGACATCTTGATAATTTCCCATGATTCGTTCCTTTCGCTTTGGATTAATTGGGTATCCAAAGCTTACGTGCCTGGCGATGGAACGAACCGAGGCTGGGATAATTAGGGATGTGGACGCCGACGCATCTCGCATGCATCCTTGCGCGCATCCGACCCGCATCCGACAAGGGCCCTACAAGCGCGGGTCAGACGATGAGGCCCGGCATCTCGCAACCGAGATGCCGGGCCTCGCCTCATAGAACCTATCGAATCTGCATGCACGCGCCAAAGCGCCGGCGGCGGTCAGTAGCCCATGCTGAGGGCGCGCCGTACGAAGACGTTGTTCTCGAGCTCGGCGGACACGGTCGTGTTGTCGTTGTGGCCGACCAGGCAGAGCGTGTCGGGCGGCAGCAGGCGGAACATGTGCGCCAGCGAGTGCATGATGGTGGTCTCGTCGCCGCCGGGAAGGTCGGTGCGCCCATGGCTGCCCGGGAACAGCGTGTCGCCGCAGAAGGCGACGTTGCCGGCCTCGGTCGCGGCGAACAGCACGATGCCGCCGGGCGTGTGCCCCGGGGTGGCGATGACCTGAAGGCGCACGTCGCCGAACGCGACCACGCCCCCCTCGGCAAGCAGGCGATCGGGCGCCGGGGGCTGATCGGTCGCGATCCCCCACATCTCGCGCAGGGAGGCGGGATGCGTGGCGGCCGTCTCGACATCGTCCGCCGAGATCATGAAGGGGATCTTCTCGCCCAGGACCCGACGCAGCCCCGCCAAGCCCCCGGTATGGTCAGCATGGCCGTGCGTGCAGACGAACGCCACCGGGCGCACGTCGGGATGGCGCGCCGCGAAACGGCGCGCGAGCTCCTCGCCCTCCCATGCGGGATCGATGATCACCGCCTCGTCACCGGAGATGACGAAGTACGTATTGGTCTGGATGGGACCGTTCACGACGCGCTCGACGGCAAGCGAGCCGTGCGGCGCCATATCGAGCTCGAACGGCGTGGTATCCATGGAAATCCTTTCTGATGGGACGACGCGGCGGCGCTACCCGCGGCGGCGCATGGTGATGTTGCCCTCGCCGGGCATGAGGCGGCGCACGTCGTAGACGCTCTCGACGGCGGAGATGGCGGAGAACAGCGGCTCCAGGCCGCTCGCGTCGGAGATCTCGACGAGGAAGCGCAGCGTCGCGATGCCCTCGCGGTCGGTGGCGGTCGCCGCCGACAGGATGTTGCCGCCCGAGTCGCCGATGGCGATCGTCACGTCCTTGAGCAGCCCCATGCGGTCGAGGCACTCGACCACGATCTCGACCTGGAAGGTGGTGTCGGCGCGGGTGTCCCACGCGACCTCGATCATGCGCTCGGGATGCTCCATGAGCCCCTTCACGTTCGGGCAGTTCGCGCGGTGCACCGACACGCCGCGCCCGCGCGTGATGAAGCCGACGATGTCGTCCCCGGTCACGGGGTTGCAGCAGTGCGCGAGGCGCACGAGCAGGCCCTCGCTGTTCTCGCCCTTCACCAGGACGCCGGAGTTGGACTTGGCCGAGGGGCGCGGATGGCGGTTGCTCCCGCGCTCGGGGCGCGCCGGGGCGCCGTCCTCGGGCCTGTCGACGGGCGCCTCGGGCTTGGGGTCCAAGATCTGCTCGACCTTGTTGCCCACCATCCGCACGGCGAGCTTGCCCGCGCCGATGGCGGCGAAGATGTCCTCGATCTGGCGGTAGTTCAGCTGCTCGGCGACGGAGGCGAGCGCGCGGGTGGTGCGCTGCGTGGAGATGCCGTACCCGCGCTTGCGCAGGTCGCGGGCGAGCAGGTCGCGGCCGGCGGTCGCGTTGTCGTCCTTCGCCACCGCGGCGAAGTACCGGCGGATCTTGGACTTGGCCGACGGCGTGCGCACGATGTTCAACCAGTCCGGGGACGGCTTGGACGCCTTGTTCGTCATGATCTCCACGCGGTCGCCCGTCTGCAGCTCATGGGACAGCGGCGCCATCGCCCCGTTCACCTTCGCGCCGACGCAGTGGTTGCCGACCTCGGTGTGGACCGCGTAGGCGAAGTCCAGCGGCGTGGCGCCGCGGCGCAGGCTCAGCACCTCGCCCTTGGGGGTGAAGACGAAGATCTCCTGGTCGTAGAGGTCCGCCTTCAGGGTGTGCAGGAACTCCTTGGGGTCGTCGATGTCGTCGGAGGCCGCCCAGTCGAGGGAGTGCTTGAGCATGTTGATCTGGTCGTCCAGGCGCTGGGCCTCGCTGGACTTCGACGCGCTCGACCCGCCCGAGCGCTTGTAGAGCCAGTGGGCGGCGATGCCGTACTCGGCCTGCTCGTGCATCTCGTAGGTGCGGATCTGGATCTCCAGCGGGCGCGCGGTGGGGCCGATGACCGTCGTGTGCAGCGACTGGTAGTTGTTCAGCTTGGGCATGGCGATGTAGTCCTTGAAGCGCCCGGGCATGGGATGCCACAAGGTGTGCACGGCGCCCAGAGCCGAATAGCAATCGCCCACCGAGCCGGTGATGACGCGAAGCGCGACGAGGTCGTAGATCTCGGAGAACTCCTTGCCCTTGCGCTTCATCTTCTGGTAGATGGACCAGTAGTGCTTGGAGCGGCCGTTGATCTGGTAGCCGGTGAGGCCCACGCGCTTGAGCTCGTCGTCAAGCGTCTTGATGGTGTCGGCCAAAAAGCGCTCGCGCACCTCGCGGGACTCGGCCACCATGCGCGCGATGCGCTGGTAGGCCTCGGGTTCCAGATAGAAGAACGACAGGTCCTCGAGCTCCCATTTGATGGAGGAGATGCCCAGGCGGTCGGCGAGCGGCGCGTAGACGTCCATGGTCTCGCGCGCCTTGAACAGGCGGCGGTCCTCGCGCAGGGCCGCCAGCGTGCGCATGTTGTGCAGGCGGTCGGCGAGCTTGACGATCACGACGCGGATGTCGTGGCTCATGGCCAGAAACATCTTGCGCAGGTTCAGGGCCTGCTTCTCGTCCATGGTGTCGACGTCGATGTTCGTGAGCTTGGTCACGCCGTCGACGAGCTCGGAGACCGTGTCGCCGAAGATGCCGGCCACGTCGGTGAGCGACGTCTCCGTGTCCTCGACCGTATCGTGCAACAGCGCCGCGCACACCACGTCGCAATCCATCTTGAGCTCCGCCAGGATGATGGCGACCTCGACGGGGTGGTTGATGTACATCTCGCCGCTACGGCGCCGCTGCTTGGCGTGCTTCTCGGCCGCAAAGCAGTACGCGCGCTCGGCCTTGGCGCAATCCGCCTCGCTCATGTACTTGCGGCAGAGCTCGGCCAGACGGTCGTAGTTGTCTGCCATGATCTCGTAGGGCAGGTCGTCCGCATGGGTGTAGTGCACAAGCGCGGAGTTGGGCTGCAGCGAGCCCCGCTGGTTGGTGTGCTCGACCGGGCGCGCGCCCGTTGCCGTCTTGTTCGCAGAGGCGTCCATGGCGAATCCCCTCTTACATGGTTCGAGGCGTGATGGGTTTGTTCACTCGGTCAAGCATATCAGATGCGGGCGCACTCAGCGCCCAACTCCTGAACGCGGCGAACTCCATGCGGGCATGGAGCCCCTCGAGGTAGCGGATCGAGCAGGTGAGGTCGACGCGCCCGGGATGCTCGGTCATCTGGATGCGCCGCCGCTCGTCGGCGCCCGTCACGCGGGCGAAGCCGAGCTCCTCGAACACCGCGAGCCCGCACGACACCATCCGCTCCTCGACGGGGCGGCGGGCATCGATGGCGAGGCACATCTGGGCGATATCCAGATCGGACGCTTGGAAGCTGTCCTCGCCGGTGCGCGAGCGGTTCGCGCGCCACATGGTCTGCAGGGCGCGGTACAGCGTCACGAGCTCCTCGCGCTCGGGCGCCGCCGAGTCGAGCAGGCGCTCGTTGATGCGCGCGTCGCGCGTAGAATAGAGCAGGTGGATGCGCGCCGGCTTGCCGTCTCTGCCCGCACGGCCGCTCATCTGGTTGAACTCGATCGACCCGAACGGCATGTGGTAGAGCACCACATGGCGGATGTCGGGGAGGTTGACGCCCTCGCCGAACGCGGAGGTCGACACGATGCAGGACAGCGCGCCGCCGCGAAACGCGTCCTCCACCCGCCTGCGGTCCTCGCGCGGAAGGCCGGCGTTGTAAAACGCGATCGAGGCGGCGAGCTCGGGGACGCGGCGGCGCAGCATCCGGGCAAGCGACATGGACTGCTCGCGCGAGTTGACGTACACCACGCACTTCTCGCCGGTCGCCACGATGGACACCAGCCGGTTCTCGCGGCTCGACAGGTCGCGCTCGTCCTCGAGCTCGAGGTTCTCGCGCACCGTGTCGTCCACGATGACCCGGTCGATGGGGATGAGGCGGCGGATCTCGTCGCACACGCGGTCGTCTGCCGTCGCCGTCGCGGCGAGCACGGTGGGACCGCCCAGGCCCTTGAGGACGTCCGGGATGTCGAGATAGGCGCTGCGCTCTCCCCCGCGGGCGAGCCCCGCGTGGTGCGCCTCGTCGATCACCACGAACCCGATGCCCGCGGCCTCGGCGAAGCGGCGGCCGTTGACGACCAGGAACTCCGGCGTCGTGAGGATGACGTCCACCTCGCGGCGCGCCAGGCGCGCGAAGGCGCGGTCGCGCGCGGGGCCCAAGGTCTCCCCCGTGAGCACGACGACCCTGAGCCCCAGGTCGGCCAAGGCCGAGATGAGGTGGAACGACTGGTCGGCGACGAGCGCGCGCAAGGGGTACACCAGCACGCTCGCCCGCCGGCGGGCCAGGGCCTCGCGGGCGGCGTGCACGTGGAAGATGAGCGATTTGCCGCGCCCCGTGCCCATCACGGCGAGCACGTTCTCGTCTGCCGCGAGGGCGTCGAGGGCCTCGACCTGCGCCCGATGCGGGCGCGCCGCCCCGATGAACGCATGGATGAGCGTGCGCGTGAGCTCGTCGTAGGAAAGTTGGGACAGGATAGAGCGCCGGTCGAGAGCCAAGACGGGGTCCGCCTCGCGGGGCGCCGCGTTCACGCGGCACGCTTCCTCGAGCCGCCGCTCCGTCTCCTCGCGCTCCGACGCGTCGGGGCTGTCGCACGAATGGCACAAGATGTCCTTCACCATGAGCTTGGGCTTGACGCGCCCCTGCCAGTGCTCGGCGACCGCCTCGAAAACCAGGTCGACCACCGAGTCGCAGCAGACGCGCTCGGCGATGTCGGGCACGCGGAACATGATGGCGGGCACGCTCGAGACGCCATCGGTCGCCGTGAAGCGCATGTGCTCTCCCCCGCGGCCGACCTGGGCGCGATCGCACATGGTCACGCCCGTGGCGGCGAGCAGGGGGACCTTGTTGCCCTGGCCGAACGGCTCGAGCCTGCCGATCTGCTCGATGGTGTCGATGTCGAGCTCGGACAGCGAGACCGTCGCGGCGACCTCGTGCTTGTCCTCGAAATCCTCCGCCGGGAGCCGGCCGAGCACCTCGGACAGGCGGGCGCGCAGATCGTCCAGGCGGTCCGCCTCGACGGTGACGCCCACCGCGCCCGCATGGCCGCCGAACCGGACGAGCAGGTCGGAGCACTGCTCGACGGCGTCGAACAGGTTGACCGACCCCACCGAGCGACCGGAGCCGCGCGCGACGCCGTCCGCGATGGAGAACAGCAGGACCGGCACGTGGTAGCGGTTGGTGATGCGGCTCGCCACGATGCCCTTGACGCCCTCGTGCCAGCCCTCCCCGCCCACGACAATCACGCGGCCGCCGTCATAGGTGCGCTCGACGAGCGCCATCGCCTCGTCGGTGAGCTTCGCCTCGATGTCGCGGCGCTCCTGGTTAATCTGCTCGAGCTCGGCGGCAAGGCGGCCGGCCTCGACGGCGTCGGTCGCGAGGAGCAAATCGAGCGCCAGCGTCGGGTCGGCCATGCGCCCCGCCGAGTTCAGGCGCGGGATGAGCGAGAACGACAGGGCGTCGGCCGTGATGGTCGCCAGGTCGGTGCGCGAGATCCCGGCGAGCGCCAGGTAGCCGGGGCGCGAGGTGGCGCGCATGTGGGCGATGCCGTCGGCGACGAGCGCGCGGTTCTCGGGCGTGAGCGGCATCATGTCGGACACGGTCCCTAGGGCCGCAACCTCGGTATAGGAGCGCCACAGGTCGGGCATGCCGCGGCGCGCGCCGAGCACCTGCACGAGCTTGAGCGCCACGCCGGCGCCGGCGAGCTCGCGGCTCGGGCTTTCGGCGGCGAGCTTGGGGTCGGCCACCGGGATGCCGCGCGGGACGAGATCCGAGGGCTCGTGGTGGTCGGTCACGGCGATGTCGATCCCGAGCGCCGTGAGCTGCTCGACCTCCTCTCGGGCGGCGATACCGTTGTCGACCGTCACGATCAGCGAGGGATGGCACGCCTCCGCCACGCGGGTGAGCGCGGCCGACGTGAGGCCGTAGCCCTCCTCGAACCGATGCGGGATGAACGGGTGGACCGTGGCGCCCATGGTGCGCAGGGCCTCGGTGAGCAGGCAGGTCGACGTGATGCCGTCGACGTCGAAATCGCCGAAGACCGCGATGGACTCGCGCTCGTCGAGCGCGCGCTCGATGCGGTCCGCGACCTCGGCCATGCCGGGGATGATGGCGGGGTCGGCCCAGTCGCGCTCAAGCGACGGGGTCAAGAACAGCCGGCCCTCCTCGGGCGTGCGGATCCCGCGCGCGACCATGATGCGCGCGACGAGCGGCGCCACGCCGAGCTCATGGGAGAGCCTCTGCTCCAGGTCGGGATCGTTTTGGGCCACCGTCCAGCGGCGCGATGTCTTAAGCGATGCCATGGCGCACCGCCGATGGCTGAAGCGGCATGAACATGCCGCGCGACGAAAGCATGCTGTGCATGGGAACACGTCCTTGGAATATGGCCCGCTGCGGCAGGCCGTGCTGTTGAACGCCTTCCATTATACGCATGGCGCGGACAGCTGCGCCGCGCCTCCGGCCGGCGGTGCCTTTTGGGGCGGGGTCCGGCGCCCCCGGGGGCAGATGACCCCGTCCCAAAAAGTCCCACTGAAAAATGTTCGCTGAGACAACGCGGGAACGGCGCGTTCGCGGCAACGGTGCGGTAGCATGACTCTCGTTGCCCTTTTTCGCTCATATGGAAAGGTCATCCGTCCATGGCAAACCGCTATCAGCAGCTGGGGTCGTTTCTCCAGAGCCACATGACGATCTGCGTGCCCGCGTGCGTCGCCGTCGGCGTGCTGCTGCCGCAGATCTTCGGCCCGGTCTCGGCCGTGGGCCCCCTCATGTTCGCCATCATGACGTTCCAGGGTTCGCTCAACAACACGTTTCGCCAGCTCATGCAGGTGTTTCGCCATCCTTTGCACCTGCTGATCATCCTCGGCGTCATCATGGTCCTCATGCCGGCGCTCGCCTTTGCGTGCGCGTCGGCGCTGTTCGCCGGCAACCCGGACCTCATCACCGGCATCGTGCTGGAATACAGCGTCCCCATCGGCGTGGTCAGCTTCATGTGGGTCGGCATGTACCGCGGCAACACCTCGCTCGCGCTGGCGGCGATCCTCGTCTCGACGGTCATCTCGCCGCTCACCATCCCCGCCACGCTCTCGATCCTGCTCGGCGCCACCGTGCACATCGACGCGCTGGGCATGGTCGTGGACATGATCTTCATGATCGCCGTGCCCGCGATCGCCGGCATGGCCGTCAACGAGCTCACCCGCGGCTGGGGCCACGAGAGGCTCTCGCCCGCCATCAGCCCGGCGTGCCGCGTGCTCATGCTGCTCAACATCACGGCGAACTCCACCAAGATGAGCGCCTACGTGCTCGACATGAACCTGCAGCGCATCGAGGCCGCCGCGTTCGTGCTCACGTTCGCCACGTGCGGCTTTCTGATCGGGCTCGCCTTCGCCCGCCTGCTGCACGGCTCGCAGGACCTGCTCGTCACCATGAGCTTCGACTGCGGGCTGCGAAACATCTCCTCCGGCGCGACGCTGGCCGCGCAGTATTTCCCCGGCGAGGCGGTCTTCCCCATCATGTGCGGCACGATCTTCCAGCAGATCCTTGCAGCGACCTTCGGGCGCGCCATCGAGCGCATCTGCAGCGAGGACACCGCCGAGCGCGATCGCAAGATCGGGCGCGCCAGGGAGCTGATGAGCGGGCGCCGGCGCTAGCGGCGCCGCGCGATAGCACGAAACCTACGAGAAAGGCAGATGGACCCTATGGAACAGTGGAAGCAGATGGGTGCGTTCATCGGCAGGCACATGGCCTACTTCGTCCCGCTTTGCGTGGTCGCGGGCGTCCTGTTCCCGAGCGTGTTCGGACCCCTGAAGGCCATCGTCCCGTTCATCTTCGCCATCATGACGTTCCAAGGAGCGCTCAACAACACGTTCAAGCAGCTGATCGCCGTGTTTCGCCATCCCTTGCGCCTGCTGGTCATCCTTGCGGTCGCCGAGGTCTTCATGCCATGTCTGGCCTACCTGCTCGGCTCCCTGCTGTTCGGCGACAACGTGAACCTGTTGACCGGCGTCGTCCTCGAGTACAGCGTGCCCATCGCGGTCATCAGCTTCATGTGGGTCGGCATCTACGACGGCGACGGGCCGCTGTGCCTGGCGTCCATCCTGGTATCCACCGTCATCTCGCCCGTCACGATCCCGGCCACCCTGTCGATCCTGCTCGGCGCCTCCATTCATATCGACGCGATGAGCATGGTCAGCGACATGGTGGTCATGATCGCCCTGCCCGCGCTCGCCGGCATGCTCGTCAACGAGTTCACGCGCGGCTGGGGCCACGAGAAGCTCTCGCCGGTGCTCAGCCCGGCGAGCCGCCTGATTACCATCGTGCTCATCACGGCCAACTCGACCTCCATGAGCGAGTACGTTCTGAACATGACGTGGCAGCGCCTCGAGGTCGCCCTGTTCATCCTCGTCTTTGCCACGAGCGGCTTTTTCTGGGGCCTGCTCGCCGCCCGCATCCTGCACGGCTCCCAGCCCCTGCTCGCCACCATGAGCTTCACCTGCGGTCTGCGAAACATCTCGTCCGGAGCGGTGATCGCCGCGCAGTACTTCCCGGGCGAGACCGTGTTCCCGGTCATGTGCGGCACGCTGTTCCAGCAAATCCTCGCCGCAACGTTCGGCCATATCATCGAACGGCTGTGCGCGGAGGACACCGACGAGCGCGAGCGCAAGGTGTCGATCGCCCAGCGCATCCTCAAGCGCAGGCGCTGAGAACGCGCCGCGGCCGATCTGGGGCAAGATCGGCTGCGACGTCCCGCCCTCTATTGAGCCGGAGCGCCCCGGACGGCACCCTCTCCTGGGAAAAGTGGCTAGATATTTCTGTTTTGCTGTTGCGGGGCCGCGCGATCGGGCCCAAAGACCGCTGCCGGCGCTGCGCCTCCCCTCGCCAGGTCCGTATCTGAGGCATTTGAGGCCATGCCGCGTGCATCATAAGCGGCCAATACAGATATACCGGTCAAAACGAACACCCTTATCCGAGCCGGCTTACAGCAGAATAGAAATAATTAGCCACTTTTCCGGAGTGAAGATGCGGCCGGAGCGGCGCGGAGATCGCGGGTTCCCGCTCCGATACCGCAGGGCATCAGATCAGACCGAAGTGCTCCAGCGCATGGGCCAGCCCGTCGTCATCGATGTCGCCACACACGTAGTCGGCGGCGGCGCGGGCGGCGGGATCGCCGTTGCCCATGGCGACGCCCGTCGCGACGAAGCGCAGCATGTCGGCATCGTTCTCGCCGTCCCCGAAGGCCATGGTCTCCTCGCGCGCGATGCCGTACAGATCGAGCAGGGCCCTCATACCCGCGACCTTGCCGCCCCGGGCGGGAACGATATCGTACGCGCCGCGATGCCAGCGGGTCGCCTTGCAGCCGGGCAGACGGCGCATCAGGTCGTCCTCGCGCAGGGAGTCCTCGTAGACGATGGCCTTGAGCACTTCATGGCCCGGCAGCGGCACGTCGATAGGCGGCACGGGCGTGGACACCTCTTCCTCAACCCTGCGGACATGGTCGTTGATGAAGTTGGCGTACATCCGGGCCGTCTCGTAGAACAGGATGGGGCGGCGCCGGGCGGAAAACTCCTCGAGCAGCACGTCCAGGTCACGTCCTCCGATGGGATCGGAAAAGATCACGTTGCCCCGGGCGTCCCGGGCCTCCTGGCCTCCGACCAGCACGTATCCGTCGAAGTCGAGCTCGTCGAGAGGAAGGAAGCCGAATTCCGGCAGCGAGCGACCCGTCGCCACGAAGACCTTGCACCCGCGGCGGCGCAGCTCTGCCAGAGCGTCCACGGTGCTCGGCGGCACGCGCCCGGCGCGATGGGAGACGAGCGTCCCGTCGACGTCGAAGAACACGGCGCGGGGCGCTGGGGCCAGCTGGCACCGCTGTTCGCAATCGGTCATGGGACGGCCCTCCTGCCTGCTCGATCCTGTCGCTGCGCAAATTATAGCGTGCGCGCCGGGGACGTGCGCCGCCGTTCGCCTCGCCCTTTTGGCGGGCATCCCGCGAACCGCGTCACGCCCTCGCCGGCCGAGGCGCACGGTCATCTTTGATCCAGCGGTCGAACGTGCTCACGCACACGCCGAGCTGCCCCGCGGCGGCCTGGCGCGTCATCTCCCCGCGCAGATACGACGCCTTGACCGCCGTGTACGACGCGGGCCTCGCCTTCTTCGGCCTGCCGAACTTCACGCCGCGCGCGCGGGCCGCGGCGATCCCCTCCGCCTGGCGCTGGCGGATGTTCTCGCGCTCGACCTGCGCGACGTAGGAGAGCAGTTGCAGCACGATGTCGGCGATCAGCACGCCGGTGATGCCCTCGTGCTCGTGCCGGGTGTCCAGCAGGGGCATGTCGAGCACCACGATGGACGCCTGGCGCCCCCTTGTGATCGCGCGCCATTCCTCGAGGATCTCCTCGTAGTTGCGTCCCAGGCGATCGATACTCTTGATGACCAGCACGTCCCCGGGCTCCAGCGTCTGGATGAGTCGGACCCAAGCGGGCCGCTCGAAATCCTTCCCGCTCGCATGGTCGGCGAACACTGCCGTGTCGTCCACGCCGAATGAGGCCAAAGCGTCAAGCTGCCGGTCGAGGTTCTGCTCACGGGTGGACACGCGCGCGTAACCGTATACGTTTCCTGCCATGTGTTTCCTTTCTCACGCGGTATACGGGAAAGGCGGCCACCCGGCGCATGGACCAAGCAGCCGCCCTGCGCTACAGCGTAAAAAGGGGGCGGAAAGCCGACTGGCGGCCTGACGCGTTCGTTCGGGGAGTGTTTACACAGGGCGACCGCGGCGACGGAATGGGTCGAAACGAACCCGTCCCCAAATAACCCGTCTACCGCCTCGTGCAGCGCGGTCTGGGCCGGAGGACGCCTGCGCTCGAACCGAAAAAGGGACTTTTGGGTACATAAAGCGCCGACTGCAAAGTAGACCCTCATTTGGATATACTTTTCTATCTTGCATGCAGCGTTTTATATGCTCTCGATGGGAGTCTACTCGACGGATCCCGAACTTTGTACCCAACAGTCCCGATTTTGTTTTAGCGACATACTGCTACATTTATTGATCTATGTATTCTATTAATTCTGGGGTGTAATGCCGTGTTTTCCGGCATTACACCCCTTCAGGCGGAGGTTCGCGCAAAAAGCCGGGGCGGGAACACCCGCCCCGGCTTCTCCCTCAGCAGAAAGATGCGGGCGCCGGCCTACTCGATCGCAAACGGCACGACATCCGCCACGGCGTCGGCGGCGGCGATCTCCGCGTCGCCGTTGTCGATATCGATCAGCCTGTAGCGGTCGTTGCCCATGCCGAGCTCCTTCATATAGCTCAGCTGGCGCAGCCCGTGCCGGGTCTCCATGCGCTCGACGAGGGCATGGCGGTCCTCCTCCTTCATGGCGTACACGAGGTCGACGCAGGCCTGGTCGACCGCCAGGATGTCGCGCGACGCCAGGATGCCCACGTTCGGCGTCACGACGGGCTCGGCCGCCGTTCCCTCGCAGTCGCACGACACCGACATGTTGCGCATCACGTTCACGAAGCAGATGCGCTCGCCGAAGTGGTCGACCACGGCCTTCGCTGACTCCATCATGCGCTCCATGAACTCCTAGTCGGAGATATCCCACATGTCGTCGGAGCCGGGCGTGGTGTGGATGTCGCGCTTGCCGATCTTGCCGTCCGCGCATCCGATGCCGATGTTTTTGGCCGACCCGCCGAAGCCGCCCTTGGTGTGGCCCTTGAAATGGGTGAGCACGAACAGGGAGTCGTAGTTCGCCAGATGCGCGCCCATGTGCATCTCGTCGAACCATTTGCCGCCATCCACGGGAAACGTCACGGCGCCGTCCTCGTCCATGATGTCGACCGGGCAGAACGTCCAGCCGTTGACCTCGAGCGTCGCGCGATGCTTCTCGGTCGTGTCGCGGTCGCCCGCGTAGTAGCTGTTCGTCTCCACGATCGTGGCGCCGGGCAGGTCCCCCTCGATCAGGTCACGGACCCAGGGGCGCGGGATGATGTTGGGACCGTGCTGCTCACCGGTATGGAGCTTGACGGCGACCTTGCCGCTCATGGCACCGTCGACGCGCGCGGCGATGGCGCGCAGGCCCTCGGAGGACAGGTCGCGCGTGAAGTAGACGACCGACTCCTCCCCTGTGCGCTCGCCGTAGGGGATATAGCGCTCGCCGCCGCTTCCGGGAACAGGATTCTGTGCCGCCATTGTGCGCTCCTCTCATCGATGTGCCGCATCACGCGGATTGTACATATTGGAGCTTGCTCTAAGTACAGGCCGCTCACGGGGCACGTTCGTGCCGTCGGGCGAAATCCTTACCGTCCGCATGCCCCCGGCAGCCGACCCCGTCCCGAAGGCAGGCCGGTAGCGATTATTTGATCGGAACGATCTTGGTGCCGTGCGCCTCGGCAGCGCCGATGCCCGCGACGACCTCGTCCACGTTCTCGTAGGTGATGCCGGCGCCCGGAAGGATGATCAGGCGCCCCGCCGCGTATTCGGTGAGCTCGCGCAGGCGGTCGATGTTTCCCATGATCGGCGTGCCGGCGACCCCGCCGTGGGTGAGGATGCGGGTGACGCCGAGCTCGGCCAGCGTGTCGATGGCGGGCTTTTGCGCCTCGGGCGGCAGCGCGTCGAAGGCCATGTGGAACGTCACGTCGAGATCGTCGAGGTCGAAGGCGTCGGCAGCGCTGGCAGCCACCGTCATGAGGCGCGCGCAGGCCTCCTCGTCCAGCCGGTAGCCGCCCTCCTCGTCACCGAGCAGGCAGCCGAACACGATGCCGTCCGCCTCGGCTTCGCAGGCCGAGAAGATGTCGGTCTCCATCATGGCGAGCTCGACGTCGCTGTACACGAAATCGCCGCCGCGCGGGCGGATCATGCACATGACGCGCGCGCCGTTCTCATGCGCATAGGTCACCGTCTGCTCCACGACGCCGAGCGAGGGCGTGGTCCCGCCCACCGCGAGATTGTCGCACAGCTCGATGCGGTGCGCGCCCGCCTCGATGGCGGCCGGCACGTCCGTGAAGTTCTCGGCGCAGAACTCGCGCAGGATGTCGCTCATTAGATCCCCTTTCATGGGCACGGCAAACGTGAACGCGGCGCGTCAGCGCGAATCGTCCGAATGGTCGGCAACCCAGCAGATCGCCCATGCGATCGTCAAGAACAGCCAGTACGGAACATCCATAGCGCCTCGCCCGCCTCTCCCCCACAGTGTACCCCCAGCGGGTGCGAACAGAAACCCACCCGGGAAACATCGGGCGGCCTCCCTCGCCGCGAAAAAAGGCGAGGCCCCATCCGAGGCCCCGCCCGTCTTGCGCATATGAAACCTGATGCGGCCGCGCGATCAGCCGCCGAGGTACGCCTTGCGCACGTCGTCGTTGTGCAAAAGCTCCTGACCGGTACCGGAAAGCATCACCTTGCCGGTCTCCATCACGTAGCCGCGCGTGGCGATCGAGAGCGCCGCCTGGGCGTTCTGCTCGACGAGCAGGATCGTGGTGCCCGCCTTGTGCAGCGCCTGGATGATCTCGAAGATCTGCTCGACGAGGATGGGCGCGAGTCCCATCGACGGCTCGTCGAGCATGAGCAGCTTGGGGTTGGCCATGAGCGCGCGGCCCATGGCGAGCATCTGCTGCTCGCCGCCCGACAGGGTGCCGGCGATCTGGCGACGGCGCTCCTCGAGGCGCGGGAAGTGCGCGTAGACGCGCTCGAGGTTGTCGGCGATGGTCTCCTTGGGCTGCGTGTAGGCGCCCATGTCGAGGTTCTCCTCCACCGTCATCTGCTGGAAGATGCGACGGCCCTCGGGAACGTGCACGAGGCCGTGCTCCACGATCTTCTCGGCGGACATGTGCATGATGTCCTCGTCCATGAACTTGATGGAGCCCGAACGCGAGCGCAGCAGGCCGGAGAGGGTCTTCAGGGTCGTGGACTTGCCGGCGCCGTTCGCGCCGATGAGCGCCACGATCTCGCCGTCGTTGACCTCGAAGGAGACGTTCTTGATGGCGTGGATCGCCCCGTACCACACGTTGATGTTGTAGACGGACAGCACTATGCCTCAGCCTCCTTCTGCTTGCCCAGATAGGCCTCGATGACCGCGTCGTTTTGCTGGATCTCCTCAGGCGTGCCCTTGGCGATGATCTTGCCGAAGTTCAGCACGCAGATGCCCTCGCAGATGTTCATGACGAGGTTCATGTCGTGCTCGATGAGCATGATGGCGATCTGGAACTGGTCGCGGATCTTGACGATGTTCTCCATGAGCTCAGCCGTCTCGGACGGGTTCATGCCCGCCGCGGGCTCGTCGAGCAGCAGCAGCTTGGGGTTCGTGGCCAAGGCGCGCACGATCTCCAAACGACGCTGGGCGCCATAGGGCAGGCTTCCCGCCTCATGGTCGGCCAGACCCGCCATGTCGAAGATGTCGAGCAGCTCGAGCGCGCGCTCGTGGTAGTACTTTTCGCTCTTCCAGTGGTGCGGCAGACGCAGGATGGAAGTCGCCATGCCGCAGTGGTGCTGGTTGTGCAGGCCCACCGCGACGTTCTCCTCCACCGTCAGCGTGTTGAACAGACGGATGTTTTGGAACGTGCGCGCCACACCCAGACGGTTCACGCGTGCCGGGTCGAGACCGGCCGTATCGTGGCCGTCGACCATGATGGTGCCGCGCGTGGGCTGGTACACCTTGGTAAGCAGGTTGAACACCGTGGTCTTGCCGGCGCCGTTGGGACCGATGAGACCGCAGATCTCGGTGCGACCGACGGTGATGTTGAAGTCGTCGACCGCCTTCAGGCCGCCGAAGTCGATGCCCAGGTGCAGGCACTCGAGCGCCGGGGCACGGCCCAGATCGCGCTCGGGCATGATGGAGACGCTCGGCACCGGCACCATCTTGGTGCCCTCGCGGCGCTGCTTGGCGAAATCGGTGAACTTACTCATCTGCCTCACCGCCTTCCGCAGCCGCAACCGGCACCTTGGGCTCACGGCGCAGCTTGGAGCGCACGGCATCGGCCAGACGCTGGTAGATCTTGGTGTTGGGCACGACCATCACGAGGATGAGCACGACCGCGTAGATGAGCATGCGGTAGTTGTTGATGGGGCGCAGGACCTCGGGCAGCACCGTGAGGAACGCGGCCGAGACGATGGAACCGGAGATGTTGCCCATGCCGCCCAGAACCACGTACACCAGGATGAGGATCGACTGGTTGAAGTCGAACTGCGACGGCGTGATGGTCGAATAGTTCATGGCGTACAGCACGCCCGCGGCGCCGGCCAGCGCGGAGGCGACCGTGAAGGCCATGAGGCGGTACTTGGTGACGTTGATACCCACGCTCTCCGCGGCGATGCGGTTGTCGCGCACAGCCATGATGGCACGGCCGTCGCGGCTGTGCATGAGGTTGAGCACCACGGCCACGGTGATGAGCACGAGCAGGATGCCCAAGGCGAACGTCGAGATCTTATCGATGCCGACGGCACCCTTGGGGCCGTTGATGAGGATGGTGCCCTGCGTCATGCCGAGCGACGAGCTGTCGGTCATCGAGAAGTGCAGGCCGGCGTCGTCCACGCCGATATAGAAGTTGTTCAGCAGGTTCTTGATGATCTCGCCGAACGCCAGGGTCACGATGGCCAGGTAGTCGCCGCGCAGGCGCATGACGGGGATGCCCACCAAAAAGCCGATGATGCCAGCCGCGACGGCACCGATCACGGCAGCCGCCACGAACAGCAGGATCTCGGACTCGACGCCCATGCGCGTGAGGCAGCCGGCGGCCACGACGCCCGTGAAGGCGCCGACGCTCATGAAGCCCGCATGGCCGAGCGACAGCTCGCCCGACACGCCGACGACGAGGTTCAGCGATACGGCGAGCGACACGTATGCACAGATGGGAACGAGCTGGCCGGACAGCGAGTTGGAAATGAAGCCCATACCGTCGAGCACCGTGACTGCGAAGAACGCAACGATCACGATGGCATAGGTGATGATCGTCGAGCGCGTCTGCGGCTTCAAAGCCTTGATACCCATAGTCTCACCTACACCTTCTCGTTCACGGGCTTGCCGAGCAAGCCGGCCGGACGGATGAGCAGCATGACGATGAGCACCGCGAAGACCACGGCGTCAGCGAGCTGCGTGGAGATGTAGGCGCGGGCCAGGATCTCGATGATGCCCAGCAGCACGCCGCCGAGCGCCGCACCGGGAATGGAGCCGATGCCGCCGAGCACCGCCGCCGTGAAGGCCTTGATGCCGGGCATGGAG